>Ga0255361_1000098_pt1 | contig 20749 bp, 26 predicted proteins | sample GFST75r1metaG_FD_186005 | JGI IMG/M metagenome (GOLD analysis project Ga0255361, IMG submission 186005) | Peat soil microbial communities from Stordalen Mire, Sweden - G.F.S.T75.r1 | ecosystem: Environmental > Terrestrial > Soil > Wetlands > Peat | place: Sweden: Norrbotten County, Stordalen... | reverse complement strand
ATAGTGAGCGCTTTATTTAAAAACCTTTTAGCGCGTATACAGCCAAGCGGGGCGAGGGAAGCTATATATTACCGCGGGACAAAAGTACATATCGAACACGAAGCTCACGCGGTTCTCTCTGTGACCGGGTGTCGCGATAGGCTTCGCACTGTTGCTTGTTATAGGAGTCAATCCGTATGTGTCTTGCAATTCCTGCTGAGGTTATTAAGGTCGAGGGGAACAAAGGCGTCGTCGACTACGGCGGGTTAGAACAGGAGATAAGCCTGGATCTTGTCGAGGACGTCCGTCCGGGAGACTACGTGCTGATCCACGTAGGGTTCGCCATCGAGAAGCTCAGCAAGGAAGCTGCTCTCGAAACGCTTGCGATTTTTAAGGAGCTGGAAGAGTTCGAGCAGGAAAATGCATGAGTTTGGCATCGCGACCGAAATCGTCAACGTCGTGAAGGAAACCGTCGAGAGCCGACCGGTGAAACGGCTGATCTCGGTGACCGTCGAGGTTGGGCAGCTCGCGATGGTGAACCCCGAGCAGCTCAAGTTCTCCTTCGAGATGATTACTGAAGGCGGTCCGTTTGAGGGCGTCGAAATGAAAGTAGAAACGCTTCCCGCCGTCGCGAAGTGCAAGTGTGGCTTTGAGGGCGCGTTGGGCGACGAAGACTACGTGTGTCCTAAGTGCGGTGGTATGTACGAGCTGCTCTCAGGACGGGGCATCTCTATTAAGAATCTTGAGGTCGAGCTCGAAGACGAGAGCTAGACAGCGAGGCGGCAGAATTATGCAAACACAAGGAGCACAGGGCGACGAACGCGTAAGCTTGCTTCATGGGGCGGGCGGCGAGATGATGAACGCCCTTATTGCTGACGTTCTGACGAAGATTAAGAACAAGAACGTCGGTGGCATTGGCTTGGAATCGTTGGACGACGGCGCTGCCATTCCGCTGGCGCAGGGTGGCTTTCTCGTGCTCACGACAGATACCCATGTGGTCAAGCCGATCTTCTTTCCCGGAGGGGACATCGGACGGCTGTCGATATCAGGGACGGTCAACGACCTGGCGATGATGGGCGCGGCGCCGCTCGCGCTGACAAGTGCGATCGTCATGGAAGACGGCTTTGCGATCAGCGATTTGCGCCGGATTGTGGCGTCGATGGACGAGGCGACCCAGGAGGTTGACACGGCGATCGTGACCGGCGATACTAAAGTCGTGGAGAAGGGTGCGCTCGATCAGATCATCATCAACACGGCAGGCATCGGTTGTGTTGAGAAGCCGGTGCGTGACTGCGGTCTTAAGCCCGGGAACAAGCTTATCAGCACAGGCACGATCGGAGATCACGGCATCGCGGTGCTTGCCAAGCGGGAGGATTTTCACTTTCGCACTGAGCTGCGTTCTGATGTCGCCCCTATCTGGCACACCGTGAAGGCTGCGCTCGACGTTGACTCTTCTGCAATAACAGCTATGAAGGATCCCACGAGGGGCGGCGTGGCGAGCGCCCTGAACGACATGGCACGCAAAAGCGGAGTGGAGGTCGTTATCGAAGAAGAGCTTCTGCCGATTAATCAATCAATCCAGGCTGCGGCTGAAATGCTTGGCATTGACGTGCTGGAAGTTGCCAATGAGGGGAAGGCGATTATCGGCGTAGAAGCGGACAGTGCTGAGGCAACACTCAACGCGATCAAGAAGACCAAGTACGGGAGAAACGCTGCCATAATTGGCGAGGTTAGAGCTGGTAAGAAAGTCCTGATGATGACACGCATTGGCGGAACGCGGTTTGTCGATGCTCCACTTGGCGATCCCGTGCCCCGCGTGTGCTAAGTGTCATGTCGTTCTATATTGCTTCTGAGGCTCGCTTACCCTCGCAGAAAGCTTTATTATCGATACTTGGCTAGTAAGCTGTGCTGCGTCAGGCAGTCGCTTTGCGTGCGCAAGCCCGGGTAGTGTAGCAGCCTATCATGGAGCCCTGTCGAGTGTCCCTCCTGTTTTTGAAGCTCTTTTTGCTTTTAAAGGAGTTTATAGATCGCTTACTCCATTTGAGTCGGATTTGGTCAGTAACGAGACAAGCATAACACGCCCAAACGATTCAGCGAACGGTCAAAGCCTCGCTTCGCTCCAATTGACGTTCTCGCTAAACCAACTTAATGATTACAAAAAATGGCGTGTAGAAAGTCTTGACCGGAAAAGCAGTAACTGGATGAACAAAGCGGCTGAGATTGTTTGGAACTGCACGCACGGCATTATCAGCAAGATAACAATGGATTCGGTGCGGGATGTTGCCTTAACCAAATACACGTGCGTTTATTCAAAACGAAAAGTGCTCTATTTCACCAAAGGCTATCTAAAATACTTAACGAAGACCTCGTTCGACACACGTTTTAGGCATTTGAACTCTTTTTAGAGATGCCCAAAGCACTTAAAACGCGCAAGCTCGTGACGAACCGCATAGTAACAAAAGAAGACATTCAAAACTTGCTAGAAGCGATTGAGCAGGCGTATGCCAAAGGTCGAATTGACTATTACCACTACCAAGACTACAAAGCAATCGTGTTGTTCGGGGCATTCACAGGGCAGAGACCGCTGGCGACGATAGCGCGGATGACGATCGGGCAACTAAAGGTCGGCGTCGATCAAGAAAAACCTGTTTTAACGTCTTGCCTGAACAAGATAAGATTCGCATGCAGCACTATTCCCCCTTGCTTCCACAAGTTGTTGAAGTTGTGCTGCCTTTACTCGATGGCCGCCGCGATGATGAGTTCGCTTTTGCCCAACTGTCTTTTCAAGAGTGGCTCAAGTTCACCGACATTCGATTGTTAAATGGCGGTGCTCGCATCGTGAACGGAGATCTTAGGAAATTTTCCGAGCAATACGGGGATGTCATTCAGTGGGAATCAAATCGATCGTATATCTTGACGCACGGAGTCGCGGCGTTGAGTGGAGTAACTTTCCCCATCCACTGCCCGATTCAGTGTATGATGTCTACAAGAAATACTGGCGAGATGTCGACCTCACGCTCTGACCTCTGCCGCTGAGTGCTTATTTTTTAAATCGATCTCACACGATCTTCTCTCCCGCGCTCGGTTCCGTGTTCTGGTGATGTATTGAAGCGTAAACAACCAATGACTTCATGACGGAAGGCTGATCGCGCTAATCTTATATTAGCTATAAAGGCTAGCTAGCGACCAGTGGTGGCGATTTACAGCGTCTCACACTATAGAGCGAGCGAAGACTTATTCCATACGTCTTATGGGCACGTTGTGCACCTCTTTTCCTTCTGTGCAAGTCTAACGGTGACGTATCAGTAACAGAGCGGAGTAATATTTATGTTAGATGAAATGTTACACTGTATTAGATTGAAATAAGGTGGTATAAGGTGAATAACCAGAAAAATGAACAGCGGAGCTGCATAGACGTTCGCTACGTGCGTGACAACAAAACGCTGAGTGGAGCGGTGTGTGTGGCGCTCAGCAAGAACGTAGGAAGAAAAGATCGCAAGGTTGACCTTATCTTCATGCCTGAGGAGCAAGGTGCGTTTTCGGTGAGGAGCACTACTGAACTTATGAACATTCTCGCTAACTGGAAGGTGTCGTTTGAGGAGCGAAAGCGTGTTTTTGACTTCGTTGCTGAGCGGTTGCGCATGCTCGCTGGTGAGGATACAGTAGCGTAGTAAGGGAAGGAGGTTTGTGGAGTTTAGGGAAAGTCTACAATTGGCAAGCTCTGAACTAAAAAAGATAAGATCTAGCAAATCAGACTGCCTCCACGGCTTGCTAACACCGTCGGCCAAATAATCGGTGTCTTCGAAACCGCGCACAATCGCACTATAGCTCTTTTTGGATGTGGGTCAAACGAAGGAAGATCCCGATGTCACGGTTTCAGGGGCACTTCGTGCTCGGCGACCTGCGGAAATTTGCTGAGCAATATGGTGATACCCTCCAATGGGATCAATCAGATCGAGCACACATCCTGACGCACGGGGTCAGCGGGATCGATTGGAATCACTGCAAGCATCCTCTCCCGGAGTACGTGTACGACTTATACATGAAATACTGGACAGACGTGACCACAAAATGGAATATTCGCATCAAGGTTTTGGATCAGTTTCCCTTGTTCAACAACATTCCACGAGACCCTGCATGGGGCAGGTCAGTCGCGAGATGGATGGATCGCTCAGACAGAAATGGATCGATGAACGTCGTGCACCTGCGAGTTTAGCGTCTAATAATGTCAGCGGTGAACTCCGCATCGTCACTCATCTACGTCTCTTTCAGTGCGCGTATCCACACTTGCCGCATCGATGGATTGCGCCCGCACCCGAGCTGAGGGGTAAAGCACGCCGTTCACGGCGTGGGCGAGGCGCTCTGCACACTTGGTGCAGTTCGGATCGTTGGTCGTGTTCACACAGCCAAAGTGGAGGCCATACCAGCAGGCCCCGTTTGTTAAGCCCGTCACGTTTGTTGCCATCACGTTCACTTCCGATCCAAACTCTGCAGAGTAGTTTCATAAGCCCGCGTGAGGGCGCGATTGTGTGGAAAAGCGTGACAGGTCGTTTGTGTGGGAAAGCGTGACAGGGTATTTGTGTCACACCTCACAGGTTAAGTAGCCCATGAACTTGAAGGGCCTCTTCTTCTGCTTTGCTCAAGCCCGAAACCCCTTCGCTGCGTAAGTCGACCTACAACATCATTGCTGACGTCACGCCACGCGCGATAAGGAAGATGCCGACGATGAAGAACACGGCGGCAATGAGCTGACTGCCGTGTTTCTTCAAGAAACGGATGATCGGATCGAAGATGCGGTCGAAATTTCGGGGCGTCACGGCATAAATGGCGAGTGGCCCCCAACACCAGCATAGCGCTATAGCCATTACTAGGAAAAATGCGATCGCTTTGTCGTGAACGGATAGCACGACGACACCGATATCTTTGCTTGCGGCGAGAGCTGGAAGCGATGAGAAGATATTGCCGAAGCCGAAGGCGATTCCCATAGAAACCAACGCTCCTGAGCCCATTGTCGTCGCGTCAAAAGTTTTTGATTCCCCTTTCTTCAGAAGCGAACGAGCGCTTGCGTAGAGGAGGAGGAGACCGAGGATGAAGTCGATCGCCACTGTCGTCAACGACGGCTTGCCACCGGTCGTCGTCAGGCTTCCGAGGGCAAGAAAAACAAGGCATATCAGCGAAAACACGACACAGTACGTAGCGACAAAGATCACGCCTTTTTTAAGTCGGTGTTCAGCTGAGCTGAGTACCGTCATGACCGTTATGATCGCCAAAGGGCTTATCATCGCCGCGATGGCGAGTGGTATCACGACTGCGAGAAGTTGAGGTAGGGTGGCCATTGTGCTTACTTCGGTGCTTTAGAGCGTAGCAGCGATTTAAGCGCTATGAACTTAAGCGTTCCGATTTAGCGCCGAGATCTGAGCGCGAAACCAACTTGAATCCGTGTTGCTCACAAAACTCAACTGGCCAGTTGGTTCTTCCCACGTGCCCACGAAACTGCGGAGTCTGCGGCAAGGAGACGTTGCAGCAGAGCATTCAACCACTGCTCGACGGGCGACAGGATGATGAACTGACGTTCCAGCACGGCTCTTTTCGGATGTGGGTCAAACGACGAAAGATCCCTATGTCGCAATTCAAAGGGCACTTCGTGTTTGGCGATCCGCGAAAGTTTTGTGAACAGCATGGCGATGCAATAGGCTGGGATCAATCAAATCGGGCTTACGTGCTAACGCACGGAGTTAGCGGAATCGATTGGAAGAATTACAAGCACCCGCTGCCGGAGTATGTGTACGACGTGTATATGTGGTATTGGGCGGATGTGCGATTAGCAAGTGGAAACACCTGCAATGACTTCTGATAGGCGAAAAGCGTGAGGATAGCAAACGGCACGATGATCACGCACTTTTTTCTTTCAATCCACGCGCAAATACTCGTGCGTGCTCTAAATCTTCCTCGTTTGGCCTTCCTTTGTTAATCCCTCCGACGAGTCTCAACGGCCCGACAGTATCCCATGCCTTGCAAGAGAATTCGCCAACAATAGCGAATCCGCGGCTCTCGAGCAGCTCCTTAAAAGCGGCATGGTGTTTTGTTCCCCCTCTGCCACTAGTAGAGAACACAAAGGCCTGTTTTTCTGTGACAACGGGAAGTGCCTCGGCAAACTTCATGATGGTCTTGTGGAACTTCATGCCGTAGATGCCGGAACCAAACCCGATGAGGTCATATGTCGTAACAGTGTCAGCTTGTGCCTGATTGACAGGAACAAGGTCTGCCTCCAACTCTTCTGCCACCACCTTCGCTATTTTTTCTGTGTTCTGGTGGTGGTATGACAAGTAGACAATCAGCGTTTTCATGGTGAGTTCCTTTTTGACGGCTTGTTGTAGATCTAGCTTAGAAGCTTAGAAGCACAGCACTATATAGATAATCGTTGTGTTATAGCGGGTTTGGTGCTATGGTGAGAGAATCTTTCTTACCTCCTGAAGACAATCGCAAAACCATTGCGGGCCTGCCGCCTGCAGCTGAAAATGAAGCCGTGAAAGCACGGGCGTTTGAACTGCTTAAGAAAATACGCTCGGTTGCACTCGCCACCGTTACCAACGACAAACCTGCCGTGCGGATAGTTTCCGTATCAGCAATTCGGGATGACAGGATCTTTTTCCTTGCCCCCCGAGGAAAGCCTCTCTATCATCAGATCAGGGCTACCCCCTACGTTGCTTTATGCGGTATGACTCCCGACGAGATCGTCGTCAGGGCGGTCAATGAACCTCGTTCGGCAGAAGAGAGTAAAGCCACGAACTACGGCATTAAGACAGTGTCAATAATGTGGATGACACCGTTGGTGCCTTCAATATCGGCCTCTTTTACCACCGCGTCATTGACCTTTATGCCATGGCGCAACCAGTGGTGCTCCTCAATCTTGAGCGTTGCGCCTTGCATGGTGGTAAGGCTTTTTTCTTTGCGCAAGTTTGAGGCCACAAGCTTCTCTGGAACGACGTGATAGGTCAAGATGTTCTTCGCTTTCTCAGCGTCTTCGAGCGCACTCATTATCGTGCTTCCTTGAAGCTTATCGAATGCTTCGTTCTCAGGTGCAAAAAGCGTAATCGCTTGGGCATTTTTAAGGGTATCGCCCAATCCCGCTGCCACAATCGTACTGTGGAGTCTCGATAGTTCATCGATGTGCGACAGAATCGTAACGACATCTAAGTTGAATTTCATCTTAATCACCTGCTGTGCTGACCAGCTGTGCTGGAATTGCTTCTAAGACTTGTACATTTAAGAAGTTATCTCAAATTCTTGAAGGAAGCGCCCGTAATCGCTTGCGAGTCTCTTCTTTTTTTCACAAGTTCAGTTTCACACCGCACCAAATGGGCCATGAAGGATGCGCTCACGATAACAGAATGGGATAAGCGCATCAAGGTTTTGGATCAGTTTCCCTTGTTCAACAACATTCCACGAGACCCTGCATGGGGCAGGTCAGTCGCGAGATGGATGGATCGCTCAGACAGAAATGGATCGATGAACGTCGTGCACCTGCGAGTTTAGCGCTGTGAGATTCTTTAGTGCTGTGATTCGAGAATCTTCGCCGCAAAGTGCTTCACGTCTGCTGCGTACGCCGTGCTTTTTATATCGCTCTCAAGAACGTCAAGCTTGCCAGCTACTGGCCTTCCGCAAAGTTTTTCCATGGTGTTGAGTGCTTTTTCACTCCCGGAACCCCCATACGTGCAAAAGAAGGCGACGGTCTTAAACTTGCTCTTGTTCTGCGCTAGATACGTTCGCACAGGGCCGGATACGTTTCTTGCCCACACCGGAGTGCCGATAACGACCAAATCATATAATGAGGCATCGTTTTTGGGAGCGTCGATTCTCGTGCGAGTCTTGAACAAGGTCTGCAAAACGAGCCGACCCATGCCTTTTCCCTGCGTGTCGGAGACGATTGATTCTATATCGGCGCCGAGCGCGCCTGCAAGCGCTTCCGCGACAATTTTTGTATTTCCGGTTCGCGAGTAAAATACTACGAGCGATTTCATAGGTCGAGATACGGGGCTTGCTACTTAATAGAGTCGCCAGTCCGAGTCGTGCCAAAAATTAGCTGGAGTACGCCAATGCACGCCGAAGACGTGGGCCGCGATCATTCGAACGATGGCTGAAGCAACAGAAGGAACGCTATGCACGCCAGCCATCATTTCGTGCTGGAGATCTAAGAAGATTCTGTGAACAAATGAGCGACATCTTGCAGTGGGATCGGTCAAACAAGAACCATATACTTACACACGGCGTTTCCGGAGTCGACTGGCGATTTTACAAGCATCTGCTGCCTGAGCACGTGTATGACGCGTATATGAAGTATTGGGTGGATGTGCATTTTCAACTCCACTCGTAGAACACGTCGGTTCCGACCTTAGCGTCGCCTGCACCTTCGATGACGCAGGTCGTGCTGTTGAGCCATGTAAGCTTCTCAGACTCTTAATCACGCGTGAACGCCACTCGCACTTATAGTTGATTTGGGGATCGTGGCACCGAGTCTAGCAATTATGAGCATCTTGGTCATGTAAATCTAGCAAGTGGCGGTGCTGTTCCCAAGCCAACTTATAGAATCTCAACGAATACAGTGATGAGGGGCTGCGGTGAACACCAGCTTTATAATAAGGCCAATGTCTCTTAATGATTTCAGCGAGCTTACGGAAGTTATAGATACGTCTTTTTTATGGCTTGCAAGGTCTTTGGCGCTTCATAGCGTGCGAGAAGGGCAACAAGTGCTTATAAGCGAGGCGCAAGGAACCGCGGTTGGATTTGTTAAACTAACCAATGTTCAAGTGGGCAGCGGTAAGTTCGGGCGCGTACTATGGGTTGCAGTTCACCCGAAGTTTCGCAGAAGAGGAATTGCGACGGCACTCGTAAAAGCGGGGTTTGAGTCTATGACGCACGCAGGGGCAACAGCTGTTTTTGCTACGGTGCGGAGGCGAAATGTTGCGTCTTTAACAGTATTTGGCAGCCAAGGCTTTAGAAAAATAGGATTTTTGGAACTCTGGCGGCTTTTCGGGATGCGGATATTCGAGTTTTACAAGAAAATTTGGCTTGCTCCTTGGATACCTGTTTTAGTGTGCGATTAGTTTGGGGGCATACGCGATAGAGAGTTAGGTAAAATAAGCTGAGATCCAGAAATAAGGCGATGCGACAGGGTGGGATTACAAAAGCCCGCACGAGTGCTTATTTTTTCGACACAGATCTACACGATCTTCTCTCCCGCGTTCGGCCCGGGCGCGACGTCAAACACCTCGGTGACCTTCATCACGATGCAGCCCTTAGCTGGCCGGTTCGGGTTGATCTCCCTTATGAACTGCTTCATCATCTCGTAGTCGGAGCCGTCAGTCACGTAGTTACCAGTGCCCTTCACCTGATAGCCCTTCACGCCGATCCACGACGTCACGGCCACGTGGCAGTTAGGCCGCCTCACGTTTTCGGCCGTTTTCTTGAAGAAGTTGTCGCCGATGAGGATCGTCTCTGGATCTTTCACGATAACCGCCCCAACAGGAACCACGTTGGGTACGCCCACATCGCTTACCGTCGCTAACACGGCGCGGGCGCGCCCCTTCCACGTGTTGATGTTCTCTATTACCTTTTCAGGTAGTGCAACCATTCGACACACCTCCTTTATACGCTCATGAAAGATTCGCGATATAGGGTTTTCTCCCATCAAAGCGCTTAAACGAGCTTTTCAGCCGCGCGATAAGGGCACGTGGGTTAAGGTGGCACCTTGAAATCTAGTTATTACGTTCCGACTAGAATGTTTGTTACTCCCCGATCATCGTCTCTTTTTTGAATTTCCTTCGTTCAGGGGCTTCTTTTGAGACATGATGCAAAAAATGTGGGATGGTGGCATTCGATGTGCCTCGTACGCGCAAACTACGGCACGGCACTGCTAGATCCTACCGCTGACAGAAGCGCCACCTAACGATCTGTGAAGTTTTGTGAACAGTATTGGTATTATCGAGTGGAGCCAGTCAAATCGCGCTGACATCCTGGCGCACGGGGTTAGCGATGTCGACTGGAAGCACTATAAGCATCTGCTCCCGGAGCACGCCTACGACGTTTTACATGCAGTGGGGGATGTAAACTTCCAAGCCTAGTCACGATGCGCAGCCCCGATAGTTCTTAGCTATTTTCCAGCTAACTCTTCAACTTCTCTTTTACCGTGCTCCAGCTCATCGGCTTGTTCTTGATCTAGCTGCAAAAGAAGAGTTTGGAGCTCGCCAATGTGGGTTTTTTCTTCTTTGGCAATGTCTGATATTTGAGCTCGAATCGCTTCGTTTTGCGTCAGAGCTGCCACCTGTTCGTACAGATTGACTGTATCAAGTTCTCCAATAATGCTCACTCGCAAGAGTTCTTTATCGATGTTTTTCTTATCAACTTTGTTTAGATCTACAGGGGTGGTTGACAACATTCAGTTCACCTCGCACTATGTACACAAAGGCGAAGATAAAATTTTCTCCGCAGAACGCTTTAAAGTGCTGCAAAGTACTTTTCACGCCTCACTTCACGATTTCTTAGGTGCGTTTCACTCTCAGTACTCACGTTCTACAATTCTTGCCAATCATAGAGTGACAGGATTCAATAGTAACAGTTAAGCACAAATCGCAAGTTTTGCAAATTATGCAACCGATCTGCATGCACAAAATCAGCATTCAAAGCTCTGAGCCGTCGGTGCTGTCATCCGCCTGCCGTTAGCTTGGTTATAATGCAGATGTTTCGAATCTGTCTTAAGCGACAGACACAGCCGTTAAGCAAACTCTTATTCTAGTAACCCGAATAATACCCGGTTATCGTTGATTCGTACTTGGTGTCGTTATGCAGCACATCGGAAAGTCAAAGATCGGCAAGATATCTGCCAAAGGGAATGACTACCCACAACTTCGCTTGCCTCTACAATACGCAAATACTGTAGGCGAGATAGCTGATGTCTTTGAGACTGAACATGAGGGAAAACAAGCATTTCTCATCGTGAAAGAACAAAGCGTGCCAAAGGAAGACACGGTTTTAAAGCCAACCGAAGAAGTTTTAAAACCGTGTGCGAGTGGAACAAAGCCTTCACCGGAAATCCTTCCTAAAAACACTCCAGCTTCCACCCAACAATCAGAGCCAGACTCACGCTCGAAAAGCACTGCAGAAAGCTTTATAATCAATCCTTGGCTAGTAAGCTGTGCTGCGTCAGGCAGTCGCGTTGCGTGCGCAAGCCCGGGTAGTGTAGCGGCCTATCATGGAGCCCTGTCGAGGCTCCGACTCGGGTTCAAATCCCGACTCGGGCGCTCTCTTTTTTGCTTTCTTTTCGTCAATTAGAGCCTCACACAGCTCTTGATTATAATATTGAGTACTTTCGAAGGATCTTTCCAATTTAGCTAAATTAGCTAAACGTGGCGCGACAAAAAACCCTCGAACCCCATCAATCTCCGTATCATAGATGTTCACGATTTGACCTGCGAGTTCTTTGAGGTCTCGTGGCAAGCGAATGATCGGGTATGAAAAAGTAGGATTAGATGATTGAAGTGATATTTTCGTTGTGAATATTTTTTGCATAATTTGCAGCCCCTCAAGCTAATATTGTTAATCTGTTACATTTTGCTTTTGTTTGATGTTGACACTAGTTAGATGAATTCGGCACAAATGCCCTTTGGCATTCGTATGATCGTGAGCTATTCCCGTTTAAGTGGCAAAATTCTTACAGTGGATTGCTTTCCCCGCGCAGAGCAGCCCTTCCTCTTTGACGTGAGCAAAAGGTCGTCGTCGTCTTTAAGGGAGCCGTCATTAACAAGACGTGCTCTCTAACACGGAAGCTCTTGAAACAACATTTAACGCATATTTTGTGCTCGGAGCAAGTTAAGATTTATTGTGCGGATCGTGAGCAAGGCTGCGATCATTGCACAGCGTTTTTAACCTGTGAGCCAAATGTTGAATGCGGTCAAACATGGTTTGCCCAACCCAAAGTGACGTATTCATTTACCACGATGAAACAACACTAGCGGAACGCACAAACCTAAAAGGGCACGTTTTTTTAATCGTCCCCAATTCCCTGTCTGTGGACAAAGATTCCGCGCAGAGAAGCCTCGATCTGTGTAGGCCACCAGATTGTGAGAGTATCTCACCACTGAACCTTATGCATCAAGAAATAATGAAGGTGCGGTCAAAGTATGATGCTTTTCACAAATTCCACTTTTCTCGCATCGCGGGAAAGAAATGGAATAACAAGAACAATGCTGAGAGAGACGCGTTAGAGACACTCATAGACAGTCTCAGGAATCGTAAACTTGCCCGATTTAACGAGCCATTGCATTGCAAATTGGCGATCATCTTCTATCTATCTACAACACTGGATTTGTACGGCGGGAATAGAACTGAGAGGCAGTATCGATATTATGAGACCACACTGCGAATCCTCCTTAAAGGATCCCTGCACTACCTCTATGACAATAACAACAAGGTGAAGGTTCACAAAATTATCTCTGACGGCTCGCCCTATCATCGAGAACTCAATTATGACAGGATTGTGAAACCCCTGCTCGCTGATGGTTCGATGAAGGAATATGCTCAAGTCTCGCCAAATACAGAGATTGTTCATCTGATATCGAATCACAAGCGTTATGACGAAGACAGTGTCGAGTTCAAGCACTGCACAATGCTTCAGCTTGCTGATTTAGTATTAGGCAGCGTTAGATACACGGAAACGAGCCTGAAACTAACTGCGATACCGCCCACAGGAACCTTAGTAGAGAATAAGAAAGCTATCTTCTCATATCCCATTAAACAAATGTTACGCGAATGGCGCAGAGATGAGCACAGCCGTCGATGCAACTACTACAAGTCTATCTCAGTGACAGACGCCAGCCTAAGAAACGACAAGTGGGACTTCAAGCCAGCAAAACGCTTATTTAGCGGCCGTACTTTGGCTCATTACGTTTAGTTATCAGCTCCAGTAAGTACCGGAAGTAAGCGCATAATCAAGGAACAAGTAGCTTCTGTTTAGAATGACGAGAAAACAACCTGAACAAACGCGGTTACTCGACGCAACGAAGCCCGTCTCTCGAAGCGCAGTAGTGGACCTGAATAGAGAGAAGTTCCTCCGTGTCCTCTCAACAATACGTAATTTAGAGCGTCTTGTCGAGTTAAAAGAAGCTACAGTCGCACTGACAAATACTATTTCTCAATTGGCTAGTGATGAAGCAGGAATTCTGCTTGACAATGGAGATGAAAATTCATTTTCTGTTCGCAAAGACGTTCTTGTTTCTGAATTAGAACAAGTCATTGAAGCCCAAACGATAGCAAGGTCGAAATATTACATAGAAAGACTGATAAAAGGCATTCTAAAGGCCAAAACGGGCAAAATCAACGACATAAACCTGTCACGATGGAAAGAATATGACGACATCATAACCGACAGCCTCTGGTTGTTCGGTAAGCGGGACAATTCAGGTGTTCATCTCGCTTCATATTGGGGGAATTTCGTTCCCCAAATCCCGCATCAAGTCTTGTTGAGATATACTAAGAAAGGGGACTGGGTTCTCGATACTTTTGTAGGTAGCGGAACTACTTTGATTGAATGTAGACGACTTGGTAGAAACGGCATAGGAATTGAATTAAATGCTGATGTTGCACGTGGAGCCCAAAAACTCATCGAACAGGAACCGAACACTCGACATGTGATCACCGATGTCGAAATAGGAGACAGTCGGATCATTGATTATGAAGCCCTGCTGGAGCAGCACGGACTAAAAGAAGTACAGCTGCTCATCATGCACCCGCCCTACTACGACATCATCAAGTTTTCAGAGGACAAGAGCGATCTTTCAAATGCGACAAACGTTGAAGAATTCCTGCTCAAGTTTGGAGCGATTGTTGAAAAAGCCACTCCGTTCTTAGAAGAAGGTCGCTATCTAGTTTTAGTCATCGGCGACAAATATTCAAGCGGAGAGTGGATTCCCCTCGGATTTTATTGTATGAATGAAGTCCTCAAGCGTGGCTATGTTTTAAAAAGCATCGTCGTTAAGAACTTCGAAGAGACGCGAGGAAAAAGGAACCAAAAAGAACTCTGGCGGTATCGTGCGCTCGTAGGAGGATTTTACGTCTTTAAGCACGAATACGTGATGCTTTTTAAGAAAACGTGAGGTAGTTTTATGCCGCTATTAAGTCCAAAAGAGGTGCTAAATCTTAAGCTTAACAGCATCCCGAAAGAACAGCTGAAGACTTTGGCTTTTAGTTTATCCTTAAGTGGACAGAGTTCGGCAGCCGACATCATAAAGGAACTAATTACGACAAACCCGGACGAAGAATATGTTAACCAGTTTATTAAGAATGAATACGCCAAGCGAGTAGAGAAGCGCAGGGCACGTATCTCAGACGAAGACTTGCAGCACGAACTAAAGAAGGTAAATGAGTTTTCTTGGGGCGTCGTTCAAGGGCAATTAGATCAGAAAATACAATCACAATACGTTCGGCAGATTGTGACTTACGATGACTTAATAAGCAGCGTAGCGGCTGAACTTCACGATGAAATAACAAATTATGTGATATGCACTTGGTTCAATCATTGGACAACGACGTTAATTGAGGAGCATATCAGTAGTCACCAACGTGTAATTCCAACGATAAAGAACGTGAAAGGAGTAGACCTCTTCTTTGATGGTCAGCCTTTTGATTTGAAGACAACAGGTCTTCCCCGCAATTATGACCCTAACACAGCTCTAGAGAGCCCCTCTGACTTGGCGATCTGGATGTATGAAAATCAAGGCGCTCAACGATTCGGTTCGGACAACAGACTATTTGTTGTTCTGTTTGACAAAGAAAATCCTGACCTCAGCTGGCAATTGAAACGTGATTATGATTTAGTTTTTACTGCCATTGATGATTTCTTTAACAAAGACGAAGTTTCGTCGGATGACGAGATCGTGTTTACTTTCGCAAAGAAGACTTATACGGCAATTAGTAAGGTTTTATTGATCACGAAATAAAGAAAGTTGCTATCTGTATCATTGCTGGAAAGCAAGGTATCGCATCGCGTCTGAAACGGAAAGCTTCACGGCTTTAAAATCGAAAAAAGAAATAACGAGACAGGAGATGATGAGAGATAAAACGAAACACGCCTTATCATCATCTACTTATCGTGCTTGAAGTCATCTCTACAACAAACGCATCATATTGGGCAATGCCGTTATCTCCCCAGTCATCGTGATTCCCATTAACGACCGTTGGCACCTTTCCCGTTAACGCGTAATAATCAATAGGCCCACCCTCCCAGTTTCCATTCCAGACACCATAGCTCTTATTTCCTTCGAAATAGGTGGTCGCCGCATCAGTTGACGGAAAGTGCGTAAACGTGAGGTCTTTTGCATTCACGTCAAAGGATTTTGTATTGACTGTCTCTATGTGTACGCTGGCCTGTGTGTTACTTATCCAATTCACGGTAAACGCTTGTGTTTTATAATCGCTAGAGGATGAATCACTAGGACGCACTTGTTCTATCGCTCCTTCGATTAGCTTTGAGCGTCCCGACGTTGGATAATCTGTTGATACTGTACTGCTTTTCGAATTTGAAGAGGTAGAGCAACCCGTCACTGATAGAGACGCAACCAAAAGCAAAAGAACAATTATTGCAGTTATTGGTTTCAATTGCATGTTGCTAGATCACTATCCTTTTTTCAGCATGATTAAGGCCGCACCAATAAAAAATAGCAAGGCTGAGAATAATCCAAACACAGAAGCAGCAAGCAATATACAAACACCGGCAAGCATCATCAATCCGGCGTTAATCGTATCCCTTTCATCAATTATTCTGAGCCCTCCGACTATGGCGAGTATAGAGAATATAATCGCCAAAACGGAACGAATAATTAATTCCGGCGAACCCTGACCTATACTTCCCAGTACAAGAAGGAAAAGTCCAAAGAGCATTCCAAATACCGCGCCGATGAGGCCGAGCCAAAAGGCAGCACCAAGGCGTGAACTAGGCGCAAGCTGAGAGGGGGGTGTTGAAGGGGGTATAGAGACTTCAGTTACTCTACTAACTCTCTGCGTTGCTGTTGGTGCTTCATAGATTGGCTGTCCACAGTTGGCGCAGAACTTGCTTTCAGCAATAAGCTTCGCTCCGCAGAGCCGACAAAATGTAGTTGCCATGTTCACCCCCACTGAATCAACGTCTACAAACTAATCACGTAAGAAAGAGGCAAAGGTTGGCTTAACGATTCCTACTCTTTTTTTCCCAAATAAGCCTCTCACGGCGTGATCGTATTGCCCCCATAACGAAGTTGTGCGGACGTTGTGGCATAGTGCCGACAGGGGTGGGATGTGGTGCACATTGAATAACCAATACGGGGTCTTCAAGGCTCCCTCGCTTTTCGCTGTCAATCGTCAGACTGGAGATCGCATTCTGAAGGCGGTATCTCTCCTTCATCCGTAAATACAGCCAACTTCTTCTTGACTAGCAATTGCGCTTGTGCTTCAGGAAGGAACATGACGTCATTCTTTCCTAGTGCGTACGTCTGTTCGTCAAGGCCGATGAAGTCCGGTATGTCTTCCAACACGCGCACTTGAGTATAGGCGACCGATGGGCTGACTTCGGACACATTTCGTTCAACTTCGGATCGTGTTTCCGAAATAGAATGGAGGGCGTTTTGGGCATCTGTTTCAGGTTTGGGTTGAGTTATGGGCCCGTTCAACTTGTCTCTTAGTTCTGTTTCGGAACTTCGGTCGGGTGCAGGGGTATAAGATCCAGGGATGGGGGTCTTGCATTCCTCCGAAGTACCGAAAGTAGTATTAGTGTTGTGTGTAATATCACCGTTAACCCCCTCTAACCTGGAATCTAATCCCTCCTTGTCCTCAGAGCTGTTTCGGAACTCGTCTCCGAAACACTCCGAAACAGCCCGAAGTTGACTGGCATCCTCCGCGTTATCATCCCAGTATACGATTGACTCGTAGCTGCTCACTATCGACCAATCTTCAGGCAACGCATAATAGCTCCTTCCCCAAATGCACCCCTCCGGCGGGGCCTCCCGTCGTGAATGGTATTTTAGCTCAGGTATTTTCTCGCGTAAGCCTTTATTCCCCGAATCGCGGTCTCCGTGCAAGAGTTCAGAAACACGGCTGCTACCCAATCCAGTTTCGTCCATAATAGTGGTAACGTCGCAGGGACTATGCTCCTTAATCACAGCTGCGATCTCTTGCTCTCTCTTGTTGAGCTTCGTTACCTGCTGAACGGCGACGGTCTTGAACAGCTCAAGGGCGTTAGCGAAATCCTGCTTCGTAGCTATGAGCGCACCATTTTCGTCAGTTTGACGGGCCGCACAGTTCAAGATACAATACGCCTTCACAAAATCCGAAAGGATTGGTAGGTTGCGTCTGTTCCGTACATCGGTGAACCTGATATTGTCTATATACGGGATTTTGACTGCAAAATCTACATGGTTGAGATGTAGGGACGCCGCTCTCAACAGTTCAACTTCATTATCTTCGTAGAAGTCAGGCAGTCCCAACTTTGCGAGTTTTCGTTGGTGTTGCTCTACGCGCTTGTTTTGTTCAGGCGACTCATCAACATTCATCTCGACTTGCCGATTGAGGAGCTGTATCGTCGATTTAGTGCTCACACTGGTGAGCCAAAAGGCAACTCGCGGTGGTAATGACAGCGTTACAGGGTTGCGCTTCCCGTCTAGCGTGATATGTTCAGTGGGTGAATCCCAGTTGGTCATTGCCGCACGGACGGTCTGTTCGACATCAGGAGCCAGGTTCACGTCATCACTGAATATTACCGTCTTAGGGTGTACTGTGTCATCGTAGAAGAGAGCTTTCGAGCTAAACGATGCAGCCAGGTACATTGTTGGATGCATCAAGTGGAGCACGGTCTTCGTGGCATGCGTCTTTCCCATCCCACTTTCTCCGCGAGCTTTGGCTGCAAGCCGTTCGTGTTTATGACGGACATGCTCGCTACCGATAGCATCAGCAATTCAGTCACAGATTCATCGCCGACATGAAACTTCTGGACGTTTCGCCTGAATAGCTCGATATACTCATTTTTCTGAAAGAGGCTTTGAGCCTCTTTACTGCACTCTTCATTCGTTAATGGCTCTACGGCCGGTGATCGTGGTGTCCCAGGAGCGTATCTGCTACAGCTTCCTGCAATATCCATCAACTCAGAATCGCTGGTGGGAATATCACAGTCGTTGCTATTGATTTCCTTCAGAACTGCGTAGATGTCATTCGTTTGAAGCCCATTGACTTCCCGATAGTGACAAGCGATTCGGAAAAGCGTATCATTGCGCTCCCCTTTTGGAATCGGTTTTGCATAATCGAGAGCGCCTCTGGCAACTCTGTTCTCCGGACTGTTTGCGCCTCTTAAGCACGTATCATCATCTGCGCCTATTGCGCGTTGGGTTCCCTGCAGTGATACGATATAGTGCAACGCGGCGTGAGATAACTTCGCTAACGTTATTCCGTCTTCAAGCGTTCTGGGATCAACGAATTCATATCGCTGCCCATTAGGATGAATTGACCCGGGCCCAACGACATAGCTACCAGCGCCTTTAATGTCAACCTTATCAGTCAAACGCTTCTGAGAATTGCTTCTGATATCAAACCCGTCGGCAGAACAGTAGAGGTGGTATCCTCTCCCAGTTTTGATCAAAGTGCCGACCTCAAAGGGGCCAAGCTTTTCCTGAACCTTCTGGATATCCAAATCGATATCATCTAACTCATCTAAGTCGAAATCCAAAACGAAGAACTCTTGCCCCGTAAGTATGCCGTAATTGTTGTCAGGGTAGCTTTGACCCCAGCCTAAGATGGCAACTTCATTATCGGTGGCCTCCTCTTGCCATCCAATCAAAAGCGGTTCTTTGCTTCCTTTCCTTAGGGGAAAAACCTTGAGGCCCTGGCTCGCCATAAACAGCGCGTTGCTCCAAATAAGGTTGTTAGTCGCTTCAAGTTTATCCCGTTCCAAATCGTTTTCATAGTTTCCACTGGTTCGTCTTGCATTCAATTTTCCTCCTTCGAAACCGGCCGGTCAAAACAGCAGTTTCGTCAAATCCGCACTGAGCCCGTTCTTGCAGTCTCTGTGATTGATAACATTTTGTTGCTGGCTGCACGCTCGCGGATTCTAATAATACATATGTGATCCATTCTATATATACATATGTTTAAATAGTAGAACACGTAGCTAATATATATAGCTTTGTTCTGCTTGAGCGAATCTAGCTTACTAGAGGTGTTAATTTGTTTTTTTGACGCTCGAATGGCTTTTTTCGCAAAGTACACACGATAGCGAAATGTTAAAATATAGGTAAGATGTAAGCAACCCCAAAAAAGTGCTTTTAAGGTGTCGTAAAAAAAATCGAAAAAACTAAACTGTGTCGTAGTAAAGCGGTGCTTGCACGTCAAAAGAAGAAAATAGGGTATCATTGACAGCTAAAACCAAATCTGATTTCAAGGATTTGCTGGAGTTGGCCGGGGGAGGGCGGTTTTTCTATCGCAAATTCGTTTTTCTTCAGCAAAACAGTGTGAATGTGGAGGTCGCCAGGTAGCCCTTACCACTAGGTAGTAAATGAAAGCTTAACGAAAGCAGTGCCGCATTTTTTGGTTTCCTGCCCCTCTTGTCACTGACTACCACACAAAGGACTGGCACAGCTCTTTTAGTCTGCTCGTTGCATTCTGCCACTCTTTACATCCTGTTAGACAAAAATGAATTGAGGATGTACTATTGAGCAAAGTAGTTTACGTGTAGCTAAAAGAGTCCGTTATCTGTTGCGCCTGTGACAAGTACGTGTTATAATCATTGAAGACCGCCTCATAGCACACTGAGTACACTCTGCCGTTGTTGTTCATCCCAAAGACCCACATTAATTGCACGATCTCGTTCATGTTTGGGTTCCAGTGCTGCTGGTTTGCCGTGTAAACAATTTCGTACGCTGGCAGCCCACCTAAAGTTACGTTACCTCGCGAAATCAAATGGAAGTCTTGGAATGTAGTTACGCTTTCAATGTGATCTGATATAACGTCCTGCAAAGTCACGTGCTGCCCGAGGTAGGTGTCGCTAGTACTAGCAGTGATTTTATCAAGGGTATCATTGGGGTTAAGGAAGATTTCGAGAGTAGGTTTCGGCGAACTCGAACTATTGCCCATCAGTATATAGTCGGTTAGTGCTGTAGGATAAGTAATTTTGAAACCAGCATCGCTGGAAAACGTCCTATTTTCGCCTGAAACTGTCATAGTATAGGCAGGTGTTGGCGGGAATATTATGGGTCCCAGCATAGGGGCGAGATAGACCCCAGTCACTGAGACAATAGTGACTACAGCCGCTATCACGCCTACGGTTTTAGCGACTGAATCTGAGATTAGGAGCTTCGGCATAATTCAGATCGTATTTCTTTGCTTTTTCATCTAATCAAAACTTCGCATGCTTGCGGCAAAGTTTTATTGACAAAGCTGCTAAAGGTGTGCCAATTTAAACATATCTTATGTTCATTATACAAGTCATTATCGAATCAAGGGTGCCTCGCACCGTTGAAAGCAAAACTTGCGAGTACTGAACAGAAATCACGCATCTGCTCAGGCAGCGGATCGATGATAATCGAGGCACTAGGTTTTAACGCAGATACTGGAGCCCCTGCGTTGGAAATTTATATCCCGACTCGGGCGCTCTCTTTTTTGCTTTCTTTTGAACAACGGGGCCTCTCAGCTCAAGCAAAAGAGTGTAAACTCGAGTGTAAACTCCAACCTCAACATCCCCACATGTCACAGCTTATGCTGC
>Ga0255361_1000086_pt1 | contig 24711 bp, 23 predicted proteins | sample GFST75r1metaG_FD_186005 | JGI IMG/M metagenome (GOLD analysis project Ga0255361, IMG submission 186005) | Peat soil microbial communities from Stordalen Mire, Sweden - G.F.S.T75.r1 | ecosystem: Environmental > Terrestrial > Soil > Wetlands > Peat | place: Sweden: Norrbotten County, Stordalen... | reverse complement strand
CCTCCAGGAAAAATAAAAAGTGCAAAGAAAACAGGCGTTAGCCCATGTTTACTTTGCACTAATTATAATCTTTACTATTCTTTGATGCCAATAAAGCTTGCAGTTATGCTGCTTTCACCAGCCACTAGGTAAGGTTCATGGGCCGCATCTGAATAGATTGCGACAATTGTATATTCAGCATTGCTTTCGCCATTGGTGCTAAGTGCCCAGGTGACCGCCTTATCACCAACTGCCATTGCCATGGAGCCGGGGTGGTTGGTGCCGGCTTGACCTAATTCATCGGGAATCTTCAACCCGTACATATCAACACTGTGTCCTTGCCAGTAACTTTCGTATTGCTGATCCATTGTTTTGCTCCAGCTGGCCATGAAAGTAGCTAGCTTCGCGCTTTTGGCGTTAGACCAGAAGGGTTGCTCTGTGGTTGAATGACTGGCATCGCTGGTGCTCGAAGCGATCTTGCTTGAGCGGGAGGATGATTGCGAAGCCTGATTGCTTGAAGTCTGCTGACTAGTTTTCTTTGAACTGCTTGAAGGACTTGCCTGTTGCTGATGACCACACCCGACCAATCCTAATCCAAGAAAAAGCGTACAAACAGCAATGAATGTTTTTTGCATAATAGACCTCCAAAGTAATGACTTTCCAGAAGCTATTATACATGAACGGGATAATGCTTTAACTGACCTGTGCTGAAAATATCAAGTCCTGAACACAGCAAAGAGAAGAGACCGTTATTTTGCAGCAAGAGAAGGCATATGTCGTTTGCACACTAACTAAATGACGGAGTGACAATCTATGATTGAGCGATGAGAGGCGGGGCCGATTAAAAAATAATCGAGTTTTAATACGATAAAACGTGATCAAATTGGTCTATTTGCTAGCGGAAAATAAGAAGGCGCATGGTGAAAGGAATAATGTCTCAATTTAGATTCTTTATCGACAGAACTTTAAAACATTAGTTGATTAAGAAAGAGGCAGGCACGAAGTTTTAGCGCTTCATAGTTTTACCCAGCGCCGCATCAACAATCTTCTGCAATGCCCGAATCATTTCCGGATCCTTGATCAGGGTAACAGAAGCAGCCAGCGTCATGACTTCATCTTGGTCATCACCAAACGTAAAAAATTCCTGCAAACTGACATCCAAGCCTTTCACGATTCGTTCCAATGTACTGATTCGTATATCGCCGCGACTGCCGCGTTCAATTCTGGCCAACATGGAGACATCCATGTTGGCTTTTTCGGCTAATTGTTCTTGCGTCATTGATTTGCTGAGGCGCAGGTCGTGAATTCGATGCGCAATTTTTTCTTGTAATGACACCGTTTAACCCCCTATCAGGCATTCGTCATAGTATCAACGCTACCTGACTCAGGATTGAAGGATTAGTGCTAATTGAAACACTTTTTAAATATATATGGACTTATTAGACCATGGCGGTTTATAATAACACGTGTGATGGATAGCCATTGCATAAAAGTTGCACGTAGGCTAGTGACATTAAGTTAGCCGTTGCGACGATAGCTCATAATAAAAACAGATATCGTTAGGAAATCGATATCTAGAAAGCGTCAGGTCCAACAGCCTTCAATGCTAGTAGGTCTTGAGCGGGGTAGTCAACCGAATTGATATAACGGTGTGGCTGGTGAGATGGTGGCCGGTTATCGTTTTGTGAGCTTGAAAAGTGCGTGGGGTGCTTATCATGACTCACAATTAAATAAAAGAGGTTCTGTTTAGAAAAGTTGAATGCGGTCATTTGGGGTGGCATGTTTTCGACGATAAACAGGACTTAAATAGTCAGCAGTTTATAACTTGCCGACTTGGATTTGGCTGTTTTTCACAGCAGTAGTGCTTCATCAATTTGATGGAGTGCTTTTTTAAATTATAGTAGGTGGACCAGTTAAACTAGTTAAAAAATTTGACCGAGCACCAAAAACAACGCTGGGGTATATTCCCAACGTTGTTTTTGGTGAAGGAGTTAATAAAAGGATCAGAAGGATTCTCTCTCAAAGATTGCCAGAATTAAAACCGCTTTGATCGCAGCTTCTGAACCATCCCAAGCCCTAATGTCGCTAGCAACATTAGGAAGCCTACAATGCCGCCTTTTTCGAAAACGCGATTACCGGTCTCAGGTAAATCTTTGGAAGCGTTCTGCTCTTTATGTTTGGCGTTATCAGCTGAAGGAGCCACATTTGTCTTTTGGGGTGTTGGTGAGCTCGGCGCATTCGCTTGTTTGTCAGCCGTTGGAGGAACACCTGCCTGATCGTTCTTTGTGGCAGGATCAGAAGCTGACTGTGAGGGATCATCAGCTGAATTTTCATTCGTTGACGAGTTTTTCTTCTCCGAGAGTCGAATGGAGTAGTACATGTGCCCGTCTTGGCCCATCGTCGCGCCAAAACCGACTGCGGTTACATCTGGTTGATAAAGGTCGTCGAGGTTGAGTGTGCCCGGACGATCATCGAGTTGCAGGATGCCGGTTGCGACTAAATCTTCTGCACCTTCGCCTTCGTCGTGTTCGAAGGGAATGGTGTCACTCGATAGTGTGATGAGGTTTGTATCAGGGGATGACGGATCTGCTGGCGTGACGATTCGTGGTTTCTGCGGGTTGGCCAGCTGATTAGCGTTGGCACTGGCCGTTTGTTGCGCGGCGTTTTGGAGCTGCGGGTCTAGATTGAGTGGGGCTAAACCTTTGTTGGCTCGCTCCTTGTTTAGTAGCCGGTAGAATGTGTCGGTGATATCGCTCATCTCTGGTTGATAGGCGCCATCGGCAGGTTGATAGTACATGGTGACAGTGTGGGCAACATCGTCTTTTTTCCAGTAGATGTATGAAAAGTCTGGGAATGGCAGGACGGCGATTTTGTCACTGGCTACTTGATCGTCTGGCTTGAGCGACTTGCCATCGAGGGTTTTGTACGCAACGGTGTAGGTGTCCTGACTTGGGGTCTCAGGCTTCGCTCCGTAGTTGATGTAGGCGACAAATTCGCCACTTGGCAGCCGACCAATTGCGAGACCGTAACTGGTGGCACCTTTAGGGAATGAGGCGGCGATTCGATTCGCCACCACTTCGTCTGTCCACTTCACGGCACTGGGGTCGGGATTAAATGTTTCGACCGAACCACCCTTAGCTACTAATCCGGCGTCCGTGAAAGCTTTGTTATTCGCAGTGTTATCGGGCCGGAGCACTGAGTCGGCTTGGATGGCCTTGGCAAGATCAGATGCGGCAATTCGAGCGACTGTATCATCATGCTGACTACCTTTTTGTTGGAGGGCGGCGTCAACGAGTGATTTGATGTGCGCTAAGTTTGGCTGATAGGCTTGCGCAATCGGTAAGTAGAGCAACCGTTTTCCGGATGTATAGTTATAAAAATAATCATGGCCATTGGCGCTAATTTTCTCTGGCGGAGCCATTGGCGTTGCGCCGGGGGTGACCACCGTGATGGGTCCGGCAATTGGCTTAAAAGTTGAAAAGTCAGTGTAAACCGGCGTTGCGTCAGCGTCACTGGCTGCGTTGACGGTAGCCGGCAACGTGACCAGCGCACTGGTAGCAATACCACCACCGGCAAGGGCAGCTACAATTATGAGGGTACTTGTGAGTGGCAGATGCGAGGAACTAGACATAAAAAGCACATCCTTTCGAAGTTGGAAATCGTAATCGTTACGATTAACATACAAAAGTGTACACTGACCGTCCTAGTTAACACAATTGCGGTATAAGATCATTTGCAGGTTTTATGATTATTTTTCAGTTTTTTGAAAGTGAAAGGCTGGTTTTGATAGACAACGAGTCGGATGGCGTTGAAGCGAAAAGTGATTTGAGTCTAAAGTGGGATTGCACATTTTTAGGGTATTTGGCAATCAAACATGCAAACAATTGTGGTGGGTTACCAATATGACAGGAACTTCAATAGTCACAACATAGGAGCAAGCTTAATGAAAAATTCACTGGCCAATGTTCAAGCGCGGCGAGCTGACATTGAACGACTGGTTGATCGGCACGGAATTGCAACTGTGAAAGGATTGGCACTTCGGCTCAAGGTTTCCGAAATCACGATCAGGCGGGACCTGAAAATATTGCATGCCATGGGGCGGGTTAAATGGCACAACGGCCTTGTTGAAGCTATTGCCGGACAAGGTGGGGGTGAGCAGAGAACCTTGGCGGTGATTGCCCAAAGGATTGCGGCGGCTGTTCCCAATTACATTGCGCGGTACAGCACCCTTTTCATGAACGCCAATTCATTGTGTCTGCAAGTCATCAATGAACTGGCTAAAATACCAGTGACCGTTATCACCAACAATCCGTGTGCAACTGTTTGTGCGCGGCATGAGGGCACTAAGATTATGATTACAGGCGGTAGGGTCAGTACAAAGAAAAGTGTGCTGGCTGGCAGTGTAACGCTGAACTTTTTGTCGTCAAGGATAGCCGATGTCACCGTGATCGGCTGTGATGGTATCTCGGTTGACGGTGGCCTAACTTCAAGTAATGCAGAGGCGGCAGCGATCGATTCAATGATGGTTACAAAGGCGAAAAAATGTGTCATCTGCCTAGCAGATTATCGAAAAATCGGTGCTACTCAGCAGTATCACATTGCTGATCTTGGCGAGGTGGATATTTTAATTACAGATAGTTTTGCAGATGAAGCGGTGTTGCAGCAAGCGCGCAGAAAAGGTATCAACGTCATTCAAGTGACCGTTTGGTAAGGAAAATTAGTTTGACAAATAATAAAAACCTCGGGCAAAATTTTCAAATTTTGCCCGAGGTTTTTGATAGTATTTAATGATTTCCCATTTAAAAATAATGATGCTGATTTGAGTAACACAATTTTTACAAAAAATCAGATAGTACCAAGATTGACTGTTTTAAATAAAACAGTTTTATCGACTGCCATAAATCGCCTTCAGTCCCGCAATATCGCCTGCCGACAACTGACTAACACCTTGCGTAATTGGATACATAACGGATGCTTTTGACTGACTGTGATCGAGTCCCAACGCATGGCCGAGCTCGTGCATCGCGACTGCATCGTTGACCGATTGTAAAGGATAAGAAAGATTCAGACTGGCGCGGGCGTGGTTGATGACGGTGACTTGGCTGCCATAGGTTTCAACAATAATTGTCGGGCCGCCAGCACCGAGTTCCGTTGAGCCAAAACTCTCTGCTGACATTTTTTTTTTATAACTGGAAAACGTGATCTGGTTATCGGATTTTTTACCTTGACCGGCAACCAGTTTGACGATGCCCGTTGCGTTGTACGCTTTGACGGCTTTTAAAAAGACATCGTGTTCAGACTGTGGCAAGTTGTCATCAAAATGGTAGTAATAGACACTTCGAAGTTGGTGCCCTTGAACAATACTCAAGGCTGGTGTGGCATCGACCGCTTGACTCGGTGTGGCTGAAGGTACCTGACTCGCTTGACTTGGCGCGGTGCTGGCAATTGACGCACCATTTTTTGCGACAGATCGCGGACCGCCGTTTAGCCAAGTGCTGACGGTATCAGTTGTGGCGGTCCAGACATTGCTAATGCCTTGCTTGACGGTGTTGCGAGCAGCGATCGGCACCGGACTTTCAGTGCTATAGATCAAAAAGATCCCTGCCACAAGCATAATCAGCCAAAATAAACGGTTGCGATGTTTCATGAGTGGCCTCGTTTCCAAAATGAGTTTGCAAAAGCATACTGTTATTGTATGTTACCTTATCGCAGTTTGTCGTGCAGCTTTGGAGTGAATTTTTAAGGATATCGCAGGAACTTGGTCGTGTGACGAAACGGTAGGTTAAGGTTATAAAAGACGGCTTTAGTTGCTTCGACAAATGGTTTTGTTCAAATTGGGAAGTACAATTCACGTTTACGTATCAATTCAAAAAGGTGACGCTTCAATAAAAAAGAAAATTATGAGAATACGCTTTGATTCGGGGTAATAAATACAAGCTTTGTTAATAACGAAGTATAATAAAATTTGTAATTTCATAAAAGAACGTGGAGGAGTAACGATGAGAGCAATGAGACGACAGCTTTGGTCAGTACTTACAGATAAGGAACACAAGGTCACCTTGGTTCACAGCAAACATCATGGTTGGTTGGCCATTGGTTTGACCGCTTTTGCATTGGGGACAGCGGGCATTAGTTTGGCGACTAGTGGCCAGGTTGTGCATGCAAGTGATCAACCAGCAACCTCGCAACAATCACAGACAAATAATGGGCGAGTTTGGACCCTGCGCCCAGTCAGTCAGATTGAGGCGCAGATTAAGGCGTCGAATAGCACGGTTTATGATATTCAGTGGGGTGACACACTTTCGACGATCAGCGAGGCGCTGAATCATACAGGTTTCACAACCTCAGTTGATCGTTTGGCAGCCATCAACCGGATTGCCAACGTGAACTTGATTTACGCTGGTGCTAAGTTGTCGCTTCAAGGCAGTGGCGACAACGCAACCGTAACGACGCAAAATGCTGCTGGCACGAATCAGACATTTAATCTGAATCCTGCTAAACCGGCGATTGCGACACCTGCACAACAAGCTGAAGTGAAATACACAACTATTGGTGGCTCAGGTTCTGGATCTGGGCAGCAAGGAATTACCTCAGGAACAGGTATTGATCAGATTGCCAAAGATAATGACGCCGCCATTAAGGCAGCTGCGGCAGCTAAGGCGAAAGCAGAAGCTGAAAAAGCAGCGGCCGAAAAAGCCAAAGTAGAAGCTGAAGCCAAATTGACGGCTTTGCTCAATACTGAGAATGCTCAAACATTGACCGATCTTCAAGCCAAGCGGTCAGCTGCCCAAGCTGCTGTTGACGCAGCCAAAACCAAGGTTGATGCGGCCCAAGCAAAATTACCAGCAGCCCAAACTGCAGTGGCCCAAGCGCAAGCCGCTTTTGACACCGCCAATGCAGCTGTGAATGCTAAGCAGGCTGCTGTTGATCAAGCATCGGCGCAGGTTAAAACACTTTCTGCTCAGATGACAGATTTGCAGAATCAACTGAACACGTTGACCGAGCAAACCAAAGATAATCCGGACTCACAAGCAACGATTACGACTGTTAAAGCTCAGCTAGCTGTTGCACAAGGCAAGCTGACTAGTTATGAAGGCCAATTAGCTGATGCAACGGCTGCCTTGGCAGAAGCCAAACAGGCTGCAAACCAGGCGGTTCAAAATCTCAACACGGCTAATCAGGCACTGATCAGCGTTGACAATGAAGCCAAGGCGGCCCAAAACGATTTTGCACAGGCACAAACGACCTTAAAGGCACTTCCGGCATCAGTTGCCAGCCAAAATAGTCAAGCCGCGCAAGCAGTCAAAGCACAACTCGCTGATCTGAATACGAAGATCAACCAGCTTGATCAAAAGATTAAGACTTTAGATACCCAGATAGCTACATGGCAGGATCAGTTGACCACAGCCCAAACCAATGTGGAAGCAGCCAAGACCAATATAACAACTGCTGAAACACAAGCATCCAAGGTTGATACGACAGACCATCAACAGACATTGCCAGGAGTTCAGCAAACAGTTGCTGATGCAGAAAAGACAATTCCAACAATCCATGTACCACAGGATACCGAAAAGCAGGTTACGATTAACAAAGATGAAAATGGTCAGGTCCTAACCGATCTTACTGGTTACAAGTTGCTCACGGCTGGCACCCCAGTTAAAACGGTTGAAACATTGGCTAATGGTGATACCATTACGACTTATACTACGACCAATATCTATCACAAGATTGCGCATCAAGTTGTCAATAAAACCGTGAACGTGGATGAAGCCGGCAATATTTTGACCAGCACAGACGGTTACACAAAGGTCTCCAGTTCGGATAAATCCATTGACACCACTGATCCTAAGACCGGTGACATCACAACCACAGTCACGACAACGGTTGTCTGGAAGAAGACTGAGACGCCGACTCATGTGACTGTCAATAAGACTGTGAACGTGGATGAAGCCGGCAATGTTTTGATGAGTACGGACGGTTACACGCAGGTATCCAGTTCCAAGAAATCTGTTGATACCACCGATCCTACGACCGGCAATATAACCACCACCATTACGACAACGGTTGTCTGGAAGAAGAACGAGACTCCAGCGCCAACACACACGTACGATCTTAAGACAGTTAATGAAGACAAATCGGGTCATGTTTTAACAAATACGGACGGCTATTCAATTGTATCCAGCTCTAAAGAGTCGGTTGATACCACCGATCCTACGACCGGCAATATAACCACCACCATTACGACAACGGTTGTCTGGAAGAAGAACGAGACTCCAGCGCCAACACACACGTACGATCTTAAGACAGTTAATGAAGACAAATCGGGTCATGTTTTAACAAATACAGACGGCTATTCAATTGTATCCAGCTCTAAAGAGTCGGTTGATGCAACGGATCCTAAGACCGGTAACATTACCACAACTGTTACCACAACCGTTGTTTGGGAAAAGACGCCGCAGCGTTTGATCAAGAACCAAACCGTGAACCTGGATGAGGCAGGGAAGATCTTGACCAACACGAATGGTTACAATCAGGACTCCAGTTCTGTCAAGACAACGGATGTCACGGACCCTGTAACTGGAGATGTGACGACCTTCACGACCACGATTATCTGGAAGAAGGACACTACAGGTGACAATGTCATTAACAAGACGATTAATGTTGATGAAAATAACAAAGTGTTGACTTCGACAGATGGCTATTACTTCCTAGGAAGTGGGACAACATGGCTTTCTAGTGGGGGCACCACGACTGTAACAGTCACAAACAAGTATCACAAAACGCAAGCCACGACCGTTTATAAAGAAGTTGATCTGGACGAGGGCGGTTATCCGTTGACAGACAAGACTGGTTATATCAAGGTTTCGTCTACGCCAACTTCTACGACGGCCCTCGCAGGCAACTGGGACACCGTTACCACGGTCACGACAACCAATATTTGGCGCAACGTTGAGGCTGCCGGAACCATCATTGGCGCCATCAAGAGTGTCAACGATGCGACAACGAAACTCATAGAAAAACAGATTCAGACAAATGATCAGAAGGTCTCCATTGAACAAGCTGAAGCCTACACTGACGCCGATTTGACGCTAGCAGTTGCCAAGAAGTTCAATGTGCTAGTTAATGGCGAGCAAGCAAGAACTGGTCGTACTCAGACTGTGCTGACATCTGATCCAAAAGCCTACAAGATGGAAGCGCCGCGCGCGGTCGAAGTTATGTATAAATTCAGCCACACCCGTCCAGTCAATCCACCAGCAACTGGCTCGCAAGATGTCACCTACCAAAAGGGTGAAGTCTACATGAATCGCAGCACTGAAAACATCTCGACTTCTTCGCTCTGGAAAAAGGATGTTGACGGTAGTGCTGATAAACTCAGCACACTGATTGCCAATGCGATGTTCCAACAGTACATTGTTGATGAACGTCCAGAAAACAATCACGGCGTAACAGGCGGTCACTACGAAAACATCATTAACTCTGGCTTCAAGAATATTGTTATCGGAGTTTATGTCGTTGATCAGGGTGACTACTACGCAGCGTCAACCGCCGTTGCTACAGGTAATGATGGGACTTACAACGGCAATTAATGTTTGCCTAAAATGATCTTCAACCACGCTGGTGCTGCGGAATCTCTTTCGCACGCGGGTTCGATTCCTGCGGTGGTTCTAAAGTATCAAACATCTGGATGAACAATCTTAAGGTTCTTTTTCTCAAAGAAATACATGAATGGGCAAAACATAATACCAAAAAGTAGGGTCTGAAAAAGCTGTCGTGGACTAGTCAGGCTCTCCGTTATTGGCCGCTCTTGGAGAGAAAATAGTGCCAACAGAACGTGAAAATCAACCAATGTTAAGGCACCGGCCCATATTGTTTTGGTACGCAATTTTTTTAAAGCAGCTGGATACTTTTCTGCCGTTACTTCTCGATTATTTAAACCCAGGCGACCGACTGTCGTGCTAATGGTGATAACCAAGATGCTAAGGATGCTCGCCAGCTGAATGATTAACAAGGCGTCATAAGCATTCTTATCATGGTGGATTGGCAACATTAAGCCAATAGCCGCAAAAAAGAGTTCAAAAATAAAGATATCTATAACTGCGTGCATGGAGGCACGACCGAGGACCGCAAGTGCGTGTTTGTCAATAGGATCTTGAATGCCAAAGATATGTTTGATCAGTTTCTTTTCAATTCGATTCATTTTCTTTCCTCCAAAATAAGCTGTTCAAATCGGTTTTTAGCGTCCACGCCAGTTTGAGACAAAGAGCCAAAGAAGGATTGTATTTGCCGTTTTCAATGAGATTAATGGTTTGTCGAGCAACGCCGATTTTTTCCGCCAAAGCCAGTTGTGACATTTTCTTTGCCCGCCGATAGTCGCGTACGCGGTTCATGAGTTTACCTCCCGTATCTTTAGGTGTCACATTTATATGACATGAGCAATATACGAGAACCTTCACGATGTGTCAATTATAATTGACACTTTATTCGCGTGCTTTTGCAAGATTGAAATTTTTAGCCGTAGTCAATCGCAAATAAAAAGGCGACATCAGCGAAGTGAGGTGAGACAATTGTTTTGTGACGTGGTTACTTTCGCCTCAAGCATGAAGTGCGATTGGATCGGTATAAGTTTGAAAGAAGGTGCGAGTTGAAGATAATTGACCGTGTGGCGAAAGTTTATAGTTTAGGTAGAGTTAAACATCTACAGGCTTTGCACAATGGCAAAACGAGTGCGGCATGGCAAGTTGAAACAATGAATGATCGATACATCGTGAAGACTATTCAAAGCCAAAAGCAAGCAGTCTTTGAGTTTGCAGTGAGCAATGCTGTGCGTCAGAAAAGTCTTGAACTCACGCCTGAGATCTTATTAAGTACCGCTTGTCAGCCATTTGTCGTCATTGAAGGCCAGACGTATCAAGTACAGGCATTTTTATCAGGCACAGAACGGCCGCCATCCTTACGTGAAACGCTCAAAAGCTATCGGCAGATGCGACAGGTGTTGGATCAATTTGACTATTCATTTTCGCCACCCGATTCAAGGCCATTGGTTGCATTGTGGCGTACCCATCGAGAAACATTGTCTGAAAAGAAGCCAGTTCTGTTTCATCAGATAGCCGCCATGGTTCCTGAACTGAAGCGCATTGATCAGTCCCGCGATGCTTGGATTCACGGAGACTTAGGAAAGTGGAATTTACTGGTGACTAACTCAGGGCAAGTCGTTGTCATCGACTTTGGTGAAGCTCGGCTTGGCCCGAAGTTGTTGGACTTTGCGGCGTTGTTTCAAGGTTTTATGCCGAAAAATAAACAGGATCTAACGGCATATTTGAATGAATTCTTGGCTTTATCTGGGATTCAAATTACTGACCGCCATCTTTTTCTGATGACGGTTCAGCTTTGGTTGGTGAAGGGGTTGTTGATTGTCATCAATGAGCAAGCTAGTCTTGCAGGCGTTTTTCAAAATGCAATCGAACTTGTTTCATCACTGGTATGATCAAATGAATGGTTAATTCACTCGCGCACAATTGATTTTTCCACCTGAAAGTGTCACACTAAAAGTAAGTAACAAGAAAGGTGACGATACAATGGCAACGATCAAATTATCGCAGGCTTTTGTTGATTTGATGAAGAAGAAGCATCTTGATCAGAAGACGTTGTTGCTGATTACAGATGATGGTGGCGGGCGGTATTCGTTGCAAGGCGGCGCCTGCAGTATCGGGACGAAGTTTACGTTGATTGTGCTTGATCAACCGGATTCGGACTATCAGGTGAAATTGGAAAATGATGCCGGTCTGGATCTATATACGTCTGACTATGACATGATTTTCTTTGCCAGCGGTTTAGCGATGGATTTTCAAAATGGGGCGATCAGCATTAAGGATGATGCTCACGCTTATTTGGATGGCAGTGTTCGAATTGCCAATGGTGCAGATGTGTTGGCAGCCTTCAAAAAGGGAATCATGGTTAGCGGCGCAACTTGTTAGCAAAATTGGTGCTGTGATGATTTAGCGCATTAGTGAAAATGAAATGGGTACACTTTTTGTGTTGCTGATGAGGCAAATTAATTGACGATGGTTTTGTCGTCTGCTAAGCTACAGCTAATAAAATTTGAAACAGAACGGAGGCATTTTCCAATGCGGATCAATGGACGCTTTACCCTATCAAATTTGAACGCAGGGACTGCGTTGGCAATCATTTTTTTGGTTGCGGTTCGCGGGGATGCTTCTGGTCGTTAATCATGTGTATGTTTTATTTGCGTTGATTAAAGGCGGCTGCGAAGCCGTCTTTTTGTGTGGCCGCGAGCAAGTGTGTTTTGAAGCTGTCGCGTAGGTGCATGATGTTGCCAAAAGCGCAGTCCCACCAGTTAGCGATTGGCCAGACCAATCGCTTGAAGGGGACTTAAAGCATACAAACTATTTTACGAATCACTTCTATCCGATATCGCTGGTTGCTTGGCTTACTGACACTACGAGTGCTGATTGATGGTTTTAACGTTTTAATTTCGATGCTGATACAGCTTGGTTTGACCGTTGCACTTTCAGGACAGGTCAACTTGCTTGTGGCCATTTTTGCTGGGATGTTAGCTTCAGCGGTTGTCTACACTGGGATTTATTTTTTGTCAGGCGTTGTCACAGAACGTCTCAAACGACGAGTCAGTGGTGACATTGCGACCGCTTTGATGGCTAACCTTTTGCAAGACGACGCGACACAGGTGCCCGATAATGGAACTGCCACTAATTTGATCGTAACGGACACGCAGCATATCATGCAATTTCTGGATGCAGGGGTTTTGCCACTGGTCGATTTTGGGATCACGGTTTTTCTTGGCGTCATTTATGTCGTGACGCAGTCTTGGCAGTTGGCACTGATGTTTGTAGCATTCGGCGGTTTATTTGCCGGTGTTTCGCGGGGCTTGTTTCGTCAACAAAATCAAGCGGAAACGACTTTTATTCAAATTGATGACAAACACAAAGCGTTTTTCAATGATTTTTTGGCAAATGTCGCTATGGTTCGCAATCTGAATGTGTTTGCTTACAGTCGTCAACGACACGCTGATTATTTTCAGCAAGCGGCGCCAAGCATGAGGCAAATGGCAACGGCCTCTGGCGCGCTTGCCGGTATTTTCAATGGTGGCGTCTATTTGGCTGAGGTCTTAACGTTGATGGTGGATTTTGCCATGTTAACCGTCACTGGCAGCTCAGTTGCCGGTCTGTTAGGTGCCTGGAATGCTGGCGTGGGTTCAATCCTATGGCCATTTTTGGGATTAGCGCCGACGATTGGTTTCTTGGCTCAGCAACGAACCTCTATTGATCGCGTATTGCCACGACTGACACAGCAGGTAATGCCGGTATTTTCGCCTATGAAGGGGGACTATCAGCCGGATACGATCAAAATTCGCGGCACAAAGGTGAGTTTCCATTACCCGCAAACGAATCGGGAGATTTTACAACATTTGGATTTTCAGATTTATAATCAAGGCATCACCTTTTTAATCGGCGCAAATGGTGCTGGGAAAACCACCTTACTGAAGCTGATTCTCAACGAATTGCAGCCAACGACTGGCAAAATCGAGATTCAGGGTGTGCCTGCTAAAATCAAGTCAGCATCGTTGTTTGCGTTTGTGCCGCAGCGGAGTGTGATGTTTACGGCATCCATGACGGCTAATTTGCTATTGGCTTCTCAGGCTGATCCGACAAAGTTGCCAGCATTATTACAGCAACTGCAACTTGATCGGTATGCTGCCGATCTTGACCAGACGTTACAACCTAATCAATTGTCTCCGGGTGAACAGCGTCGATTAGGAATTATTCGCGGTATTGCCGCAGATCGTCCATTTATTGTTTTGGATGAACCATTTTCGGACATTGATGCGGTTAATCAACAGGCAGTCATGCAACTGCTGCGGCAGGAAGCTAAGAAGCGCGGGGTTGTGATCATTACGCACACGTTTGATTTTGTGACTGCGGCCGATCAGGTGTTGAAGGTGGGTGATCACCATGATAACTGATTTGAAAAAAGTTTGGCGGCTTGTTGACAGTCCACTTGTCTCGATTTTATGGTTGCTGGCCTTGGGGTGTGCAGGTCTTGAGTTATCCCTGGCACAAGTGATTCAAAGTGTGATGCAACATGCTGCTTTTACTGTCAGCATGATCACGTTAGCTGCAGCTACAGCTTTGGCGATAGGGTTAGGTCGCTTTGTGATGGCAAAGCTGCAAACGCGCGGTCAGTATCAATTGATTCAAAGAATTCAAACGCAATTGATGGCAGCTTTGATGAATGGGCCGATTGCAACTGACAATCAAGCTAGCGGGCGGCGGGTCAACGGGTTCACCACGGATGCGCAGACTGCTGCGCCGTTGTTGATGCGCTCCATGACGGCTTTGGTGGTTGGTGGGTTTTCCTTTTTAGCCGCTGGAACATTTGGTCTATTCAGCTCTTGGCAACTAACGCTATTGATCATCGGTCTGTGTGCAACAGCACTTTTGATTCCGAAGATGATGTCCGGTCGCTTGCAAACAGCGCAAAATCAGCGACAGATTGAGAATAGTCAGATGCAGGAAAGCCTCTTGCAAATTTTGAACGGTCGCGAATTGTTAAAAAACTATCAAAAAGAACAGTTTGGTATGCAACTATTCAGCGGCGCCTATCAGAGGTTTTCTCAGGCACAGTATCAGACGGGGATGCAACAAGTCAAAACAGTTGTGATGGGATTTTCGTTGGGGCTCGTTTTTGACATTGCGATTTTAGGCATTGAGCTGCTATTTGTTGGCTTCAAGGTCATCACCATTGGTCAATTTGCTGCATTTTCCATGTTGACACCGAGTTTTACTTGGTTGTTTTACAGTATGCCAAGTCAGTATGCTGAATTGACGCGCAACTTGGTGTCTGCCAAACGGTTGTTGCCGTTGATCCAATCGCTGCATAAAGAGGAGTTGGCAGGTGGACAGTCGCGACAAAAACCAGCTAAATTTGTTCTTCGCAATGTCACTTACACTTATCCTGATGCTACGCAACCGACTTTGAACCAGCTACAGTTACAGCTCGACGTGACTGCACACGCGAAGATGTTGATAACTGGTCCAAGTGGTGGCGGCAAATCGACTTTGCTTCGCCTCATGCTAGGTTTATTGATGCCACAAGCTGGAACGATTCAGTTTGAAGATGCAGACAAGCGCAATCTGGCGGCATCAGCAAACAGCATGAGCTTTGTCCCGCAGGTTGTTGCATTATTTGAGGACACATTGGCCAATAATGTCACGCTTGGCCGACAGGTATCGGATCAGCAACTGACACTTGTCCTACACCAAGTTGGGCTAACCGATTTTGTTGCGCGTCTCCCGCAAGGACTGGCCACGCCTGTGCATGGCCAAGATGGTGTCAATGTGTCGGCTGGGGAATTGCAAAAGATCGGGATTGCCCGCGCTTTGCTGGCTCAGCGGCCGATGTTACTTTTGGATGAACCGTTCGCAAATCTTGATGCGGCCTCGGCACAGACACTTGGCCTCCTCCTGCGGCAGTTGCCGGTGGCGATGATTGTCATTTCACATCGGCATGATATTGGCCGTTTTTGGGATCATGCAGTCGTGTTGAAGGACGGCCAACTCCATGTGGCGGGCGAAATGTTACCGGGTGATTATTCTCGAAAGATTTAGTTGGCAGGGGTGGTAGTCTCACGTATAGTTAAGGCGTCATACTTTTAAATGACACACGGGCTTTTGCAGTTGGCATTTGTCCGCAAACGATAAGGGGGAGACACATATGTTCAACTGGTTGATTTTAGGCCACATTATTTTTGGACTCGTTGCTTTTGCGGGTTCATTGTTGCTGGCGCTAGGTTTCCGCACCTCTTTCCATAGCTTGACAGCCGTTCAAAAATGGGGCATTGGTTTGTCGATCGGCGGCTTGTTCGCCACGATGGCCTTCGTGATGTTTACGGCCGCTAATTTGATACCGGCAATTTTGTTCACACTTGCAGGGATCGCCTTGTTAGCCGTTTTGATGCGCAAATCAGCGCACGCATAGGCGTCAAGTCAGATGGTATTTTTGGTTCAGTTTAGCTGGTTGCGGCAACACGCTGTGATCAGCTTTTTTGTTGCCGGTCAGGAGTAGACAAGCGCATTTCTGTGGAAGGAAAATCCCAGTAATCGTGGTCTTACCTCCAAGTGTCGATTTATTGACTTTAACAACATTACATGCTTTAATGGTTTAAATAATTAAACGAAAGGATGAAAAAATGTCAAGCCTAAAACAGTTGCAAAAAGAACTATCTGATGTTGGTGATTTTCTTGTCGCGCTGGGCGATGAAAAGCGTCAAGCGATTATCATCGCTTTGTTAGCGGATCAACCTTGTCAGGGAAAACGTGTAAGTGAACTGACGACGGCGACTGCGTTATCGCGGCCTGCGGTTTCACATCACCTAAAAATCTTAAAGCAGGCGGGATTAGTGGCATACCGGCGCGAGGGAACGCGGAATTATTATTATTTATCCCATGATACAAGCTCAATTAATCAGCTGAAACAAGTTTTGGATGATGTGACATCCGTGATTCAGGAGGCAGCAAAATGACAAAAGTACTTGTTGTGTTAACGAATACAACCCGTTATCAGCATACAGATGAACCAACCGGATTGTGGTTGGGAGAAGCAGCAGAATTTGTTGATGCGATGCAGCAAGCCAACATCGCGGTTGACTATGTGAGTCCGAAAGGCGGCTTTGTCCCCCTTGATCCACGAAGCATGAAATATACGAACCCAGCAATCATGAAAATATATGAAGATCACGATTTTCAAGAACGCGCTTTGACAGCATCATTACGGCCAGAGCAAGTCAATCCAGCTGAATATGACGCCATTTATTTCACTGGGGGCCATGGCGTTATGTGGGATTTTCCAGACAATCAGGCACTTCAAGCAATAGCGCTGGCAATTTATCAGCATCAAGGATACGTGACATCAGTTTGTCATGGCGTCGCTGGTTTGCTAAATATCAAAGACCAAGCTGGTCAGTATTTGATTGCTGGTAAGAAGATCACAGGTTTTACACATGCTGAAGAGATTTTAGCCGGTAAACAAAAAGTTGTTCCTTTTTTAAACAAAACGGTTGCAAATAAACACAATGCTCATTTTGTACAAAAAAGAGCATATAAGTCGTTTGCAGTTCAAGACGGTCAGCTAATTACCGGACAAAACCCATTTTCTGTCAAAGCACTGACTGATTTACTGGTACCGCAACTCAAACATTAGTTTTTTAATGCTGATTTTATGTTGCCTATAAGCACTGATACATCGAACTTTTGTTGCCAAAGGATGACGATGATGCAATGCCAATGAGTCAATTTTTTAAATTTTCACATTGACGAACTATTTTTTTAAAAGTATGCTGTTGCTAATTTCTTCGGAAGGAGTCGCCGTGATGACAAAGTTTAACCAAGCCATGTCCATGTCAATGTGCTGCTGCTGTGAATCACACAGCAGTTCTATTTACATGGCTAGGGTTTGGTTTGGGTGACGGGATCACTTGACTTGAACGAGGGACAAAACTGGCGGTGTATCTAGAACTCTAGATGCATCGCCAGTTTTATTTTGTTTTGGGAGATGAATTTTTTATGCAGAAGAACCACTTGGTAACAGCACTTATCACCGGCTTGGCACTCGCCACCATTCTCGTCGCTTGCGGCAGTAAAAACACTTCGGCGTCGGGTTCAAGGCAGACTTTGAATTTGTCAGAAACAGATGATCCAACCACACTCGATGTGAATGATATGCGGAACTCGAACGAAAATGACATTTTGTCTGAGGTGCAAGAAGGGCTGACGACCATTGAATCGACGAATGGCAAGGATAGGGTGGTGCTGACCGGCGCCAAATCTTATACCAAGTCGGCCGATGGGTTGGCCTATACGTTCAAGTTGCGCGATGCAAAATGGTCAGACGGAAAAGCCGTGACTGCCCAGCAGTATGTTGATTCGTTTCAGCGTCTGCTGAAGAAGGAAAATGCTTTTGCGCAGGCTTCGAGCGCGTACTTTATCAAAGGGGCCGAAGCCTATAACACCGGCAAAGGCAGTGTGGCCGATTTAGGAGTGAAAGCCTTGGATGCGAGAACACTGCAAATCAGGCTGGCCTATGCTTATCCATCACTTTTGTCAGATATGGCAACCGTGATTTATTACCCAGTGCGCTTGGACAAGATTAACAAAGTCGGCAACAAAAAGTGGAAAACCGACGTGCAAGATCAAGTTTTCAATGGCCCGTTTAAATTGACGTCTTGGAAAAAGGACGACAAGATCACGCTCAAGAAAAATAAAACATACTGGAACGCTAAGAAAGTGAAGCTCCAGACCGTGAATTACACAACGGTGAAAAAACCATCAACGGTTCTTTCGCTCATGCAAAGTGGTCAGTTGGACGCACTATCTGCCTCAGGCAAGCTGATCAGCGATTTTAATCAACTCGCCAAAAGCAGCAAACTCGTCTCTCGAAAACAGAACGGTTCGACAACGAAAGTGTTGATCATGAATCAACACAACGGTGGAACCCAAGGACTTTTCAAAAATGTGAAGGTTCGTGAAGCTTTTTCCTTGTCAATTGATCGAACGAGCTATAGCAAGGCAGTGAATGATGGTCGGGACAAGCCAACATACACGATGGTGCCGCAGTCGTTGGATGTGAGCGGGACCAATTATGGCGAGTACGTCGGCAATCCGTTGAAAACGGCACAGGCACAGTACAACACGAAGGCGAAGCGACAAGCATTGTTGAAAGAAGGTTTACAAGAATTAGGGAAGTCGACTGATTTGACTAAACTCAACTTTGTTTATTTGACGCTTGGCAGTGATGATACGGCCACGTGGTTGAAGCAAACGATTCAGGAAAATCTTGGTGTCAAAGTGACCGTCAAAACAGCACCTGATACTGCCAGCTTTATCCAAATGCGAAATGACAATCAATACGATCTGCTGGCTAATGGCTGGTTAGCAACGGCTGATCCGAACGCCTACTTGAGCCTATGGAATTCTGGCAATGGATTCCAAAAATTCTTTGGTGGCTATAACAGCAAGACTTTTGATGATCTGGACGACCAATTAAACGGTAACCTCACGGCGGCACAACGATTAACGCTCTACAAGCAGCTTGAAAATCAGTTGGTTGCCAAGGACTTCGGTGTCGTACCATTGACCAACCCGCAATCGCGGATTTATATCAATAAGTCTGTCAAGAATCTTCAAACGACGGTCTTCGGCGGTACGTTTAATTACACTTACGCATCAAAAGAATGATGACTTTTTGATGCTGATTGATGTTGGCGGTTGGTGTCCATAGGGTTTTAAAGGAGATGTCAGTTTATGCGGCATGACGATGTCAAAAGGGGGCAATTAGCACCATGGTCAAATTGATTGTTCGACGATTTGTTGAATTGCTGATTGCTACTTTTTTAATTGCAACGGCCACATTTTTTATGGTTGCAGCAGTTCCGGGAGATGCGTTGAGTGCGCAAACCGACAAACTGCCAGCAGCTACCAGAGCACAGGTGTATCAAAATACGGGCTTAGATAAGCCAGTTTTGGAACGTTATGGTATCACGATGAACAACATGCTTCATGGTCAATTTGGTGAATCAATTTCTGATCCGTCAGTGACGATTAGCAGCTTGATTCGGGATCGCTTGCCCGCATCGGCTCGATTGGGCATTCAACAGATGCTGTTTGGCATTCCACTGGGGTTGTTACTAGGTATTTTAGCAGCCGTGTATAAAAATACATGGCTTGATCGGACGGTCACCATTGTAGCGCTTTTTCTGATGTCAATCCCAAGCCTCGTGCTGGGATTGTTGTTGCAAAGCTACTTTGGCGGCAAACTTGGCTGGTTTCCAATCATTGGTTGGCCCAGCGGCGACCAAACTTGGTGGGGCGGCTGGATTTATACGATTTTGCCAACCATTGCTGGCGGCGTGACTTACATCGCAATCTATGCCCGCCTTTTAAAAAATTCGATGGTGGATGTTGCCTCTAGTGAATATGTCATGACGGCTCGGGCAAAAGGACTATCAGAATCGCAGATAGTGTTGCACCACATTGTTCGCAATGCTTCAATTCCCATCATCACTTCTTTGCCGGTGACCTTGGCATTCGGCATCACGGGTTCAATTTTCATCGAAAGCATTTTTGTGATCCCTGGTGTCGGCCAATACTTCGTTACCGCCTTAAACAACCGCGATGTGCCTATCATCATGGGCGAAACTGTCCTACTGGCCATCCTCTACATCGTCACAATGTTCATCACCGATATGCTATACACCTTGGCAGACCCACGCATTAAATTATATGACAGAGCGTGAGCCAGCCGGGTTAGAAACCGGAGTGTAAGAGGCCTCAAGCGTGATGGCCGTACTTTGGCCATTGCGCTTGAGGTCCTTACACGGAGGTTTCTGGGCTGGTGAACGCGTTTAAAGAAGAGCGTGAGCTGACCCGGTTAGAAACCGGAGTGTAAGAGGCCTTGGGCGTGATGGGCCGCACTTGGGCCATTGCGCTTGAGGTCCTTACACGGAGGTTTCTGGGTCAGCGAACGCGTTTAAACAAAGTGCCATTAAGGAGGCTAATCAACACATGGCCGCAAGCAATCAGGATTTTCAATTTTTCAAAAAAGCACCGACAGTTGGTAATGAAGCTGCATCGGTTGGCTCTGACGCAACTTTTGATCAGTCAGGGGCAACGCCAGAAATCAATGTCCACGAGGGTGTGCCTAAAAGTGTTGGTTTCTGGGCCTCAGCGCGTCACAAGCTATTCAAAGATCGGTTAGCCATGTTCTGGACCGTGATTTTGATTTTAATTGTCATGGTTGCGCTTATTGGGCCAAAAATACAACACTATGATCCAAATCTAATCCGAGTTGACAGTCGGAATATTGGTCCGAGTACTGCGCATTGGCTGGGGACCGATCGACTGGGACGAGATCTTTTTACCCGTCTATGCCTTGGGGTTCAAGTGTCCTTATTGATCGCTATTTTAAGTACGATCTTGGCGATTGGGTTCGGAACGATCTACGGCATGACTATGGCATTTTTTGGCGGCTGGGTGGATGAAGTGATGATGCGGATTATTGAAGTTTTCAATTCACTTCCGAGTTTGTTGATTACGATGCTGCTGATGATCGTGCTAGGCGACGGCGTTTGGACGATGTTATTTGCGCTGGCAGTGACTAGTTGGTCGAGTTCAGCACGGCAGGCGCGCGGTTTGGTGATGCAATTACGCGGATTGGATTACGTGACGGCCGCAGTGATGTTAGACACCCCGCTATGGCGGATTATGACACGACATCTCGTACCCAACATGATGAGCATTTTGATTTTGGACATCGGTCAAAGCATTCCGCAGAATATTTTTGGTGAAGCAAGTCTAAGTTTCTTGGGAATGGGCATTCAGGCACCCAATACCAGCTTAGGGATTTTGATTTCAAATGGTCAGGATCAGATGTTGCAGCACCCCATGCAGCTTTATGTGCCGATTCTAGTGTTGGTTGCAATTGTTTTTGCTTTCAACATTGTCGGGGACGGCTTGCGGGATGCGCTTGACCCTAAATTCCAAAGCTAGGCTAATTTTAGCGCACATGACAGTAAGAGACGACCTTTGTCTCACCCAAAAGCTACTGGTATGTGCCTGAAATCAATGCGAAGAAAAGGAGGTTTTTTGAGTGATGCAGAAACATCATTGGCAAATTGTCGCAGGTGCGTTTGCTGGCCTTTTGTTGGTGACAACAGGCCTTGCACTGCGCCAAAACCATTTCCTGCTAGCCTTGTTGTGGGGGCTTCATCAAACCTTTTGGCTTCTTGCAGGCGTGACGGTGTTCTTGCTGGCTATGAGATTGATTTGGCATACTGAACGACCGCATGGCCATCTGACTGCACAGTTTATCAAACACTTACCGACAAATTTAGAGATGAGTGTGCTAACGGCGATCAATTTGTTTGGCGGCATTATCGTCGATCTATTTCTATATGAAAAGTAAGTGGTTAGCGGCATTGTTAAGTTCAAAATGCGATTGAAGGAAGTGAACATATGACGGACATCGTCACAGTTAAAAATTTAAAGGTCATTTTTAATGAAGGTAATGAACAAGTTTATGCTGTTAACGGCGTGGATTTAAATTTGCGTCAAGGCGAAACGTTAGCGTTGGTAGGCGAATCGGGATCAGGCAAGTCGGTGGCAACCCATGCTTTGCTGGGGTTGTTGGGCAAGGATGCTGTGGTGACTGCTGACGAGATGCTGTATGGCGAGACGGATTTATTGCAGACGAGTCGGCGTCAGTACACCCATCTGCGCGGGCAAGAGCTGGGGCTGATTTTTCAAGATCCACTTAGCGGTTTGAATCCGACGATGCGCATTGGCCGCCAGATTGGCGAAGGCTTGAAGGTGCATCGCCATGTTCACGGTCAGGCCTTGAAGCAGGCAGTGTTTGCGGCGATTGAAGATGTCGGATTAGCTGACCCAGCTTTGATTGCCCGCAAATATCCGCATGAACTTTCTGGCGGTCAGCGTCAACGCGCGATGATCGCCATGGCGCTGGTGATGCAGCCCAAAGTTCTGATTGCTGATGAACCGACCACTGCGTTGGACGTGACGTTGCAGGCACAAATTTTGGCGTTGATTAAAGCGCAAAAAGCCAAACATGATTTGAGTGTCATTTTCATCACCCATGACTTAGGCGTAGTCGCCAACATTGCGGATCGTGTGGCGATTATGTATGCGGGCAAAATTGTCGAAGTGGGGACAGCTAACGAGATTTTCTATCATCCCCAGCATCCCTATACTTGGGGATTGCTAGATGCCGTTCCTAGTTCAGATGATCAACGTGACCAATTGTTTACCTTGCCGGGAACGCCACCTGATTTGCATCAACCTATTAAGGGGGATGCTTTTGCTCCGCGCAATCCTTACGCAATGCCAATCGACTTTAAAAAAGAACCGCCGTTGTTTCAAGTATCGCCGACACATTTTGTACGTTCGTGGTTATTAGATCCGCGAACCCCACACTATCAGCCACCAGTCACTATTCAGAAACGTTGGGCGCGATTTGCTCAGTTGCATGCTGAACAGACAAACGATCCAGTAGTTGAAAGCCAGCAAGCGGGAGGTGTGCCAGTTTGACAGAACCGTTATTGACGATGAACGATCTAAGTGTCACTTTTTATAAAGGGCGGCAAGCAATCAAAGCCGTTGATCAAATTAACTTCACGATCAATGCCGGAACCACAGTCGGTTTGGTTGGCGAGTCTGGGTCAGGTAAGACAACAACTGGACGCGCTATCGCTGGGATTGGTCCGATTTCCGGTGGTGATGTTCTTTTTGGCGGTCAGTCGATCCGTCATTTTTCACATGCGGCGCGCAAAGGCTTTCGCCGTCAGGTCCAGATGGTGTTTCAAGATCCGTTCGAATCCTTGAATCCGCGGCAAAAAGTGGTCGATATCATTGCTGAAGGCATCGACAATTTTCATTTGGCCACCTCGAGGGAAGCAAGGCTTGCGCAAGTTTTACGACTGTTGACGCAGGTTGGTTTACCTGCAGACGCGATTAATCGTTTTCCCCATGAATTTTCTGGTGGACAACGGCAACGAATAGGCATTGCTCGAGCTTTGGCGGTACAGCCTAAGTTTTTAGTGCTTGATGAGCCGATTTCAGCGTTGGACGTGTCGATTCAGGCACAGATTGTCAATTTGTTGCGGCAAATTCAGTATGAACAACACTTAACCTATCTTTTTATTGCCCATGATCTATCGATGGTTCACTACATTAGTGATAAAATTGTGGTCATGTATCAAGGTCGCATCGTTGAGGCGGGCGATACAGATGCAATTTATCACCATCCGCTGCATCCTTACACGCAGACGCTGCTGTCATCGGTTCCGCAGGCTGATCCAATGCTTGAGCAGCAAAAACCGGTGTTGCACTTTGACCGGCAGGCGCTTGATCCGACTGCCTCACTGGTCGAAGCAGCACCGGCGCATTGGGTGTTAGCGCAATAAACACGAGATGAAGGTGTTTAGCATGTTAAGTTATGTGATTGATGACGATTTTAAGTTGGCATTACCGCGTCCGCGGCTGGATTCAGCACCGCTCTTTGCAATTATCGATCAAGAACGCGATGATATCGGTCGATTTTTACCTTGGGCGAATGGATTAAAAACGGAGGCCGAGGAAGCAGCATTTTTGCGGAGCGTCAATGATCATTTTGGCCGTGAGGAGTCAGTGAACTTGGTTTTATGGTATCGGGATGAGCCGGTTGGGATGATCAGCTTCAATCATTTTCGCCCGAGTGATGAAAGTGGTGATATTGGTTACTGGCTTAAAAAATCAGTTCGTGGTCGCGGCCTAGTGCATCAGGCGGTGTTGGCGATGTGTCGGATCGGTTTTGAAGAGTATGGCGTCAATAAAGTCATCATTCGCGCCGCTGTTGACAATGCACCAAGCAATGCCGTCGCTCAAAAGGCCGGCTTTCATCACGATGGCACCCATCGCGCCGGGGAAAAACTGGCAGATGGTTTCCATGATGAAAATGAGTATTCCTTACTACGCAGTGAGTGGATAAAATCACAATAAAACAGTGTCCCGCTATCGTTAAAACGGCTCTACGTCAACTGGTGTTGAAGAATAAATTTATCATTTGAGGCGGTTCTCCATTTGGGGAGCCGTCTTTGTCATGTTATGCCGTGATTTGGTAGATTCGTTTGAAGAAGTTCAGCTGATTCTT
>Ga0255361_1000085_pt1 | contig 24766 bp, 30 predicted proteins | sample GFST75r1metaG_FD_186005 | JGI IMG/M metagenome (GOLD analysis project Ga0255361, IMG submission 186005) | Peat soil microbial communities from Stordalen Mire, Sweden - G.F.S.T75.r1 | ecosystem: Environmental > Terrestrial > Soil > Wetlands > Peat | place: Sweden: Norrbotten County, Stordalen... | reverse complement strand
AGCGCATAAAAATCAGGTCCCCGACGCTCGCCAATATCCCCTCCTACGTGCCGAAGTTCATCGGCTGTCAAGTAGCCGATATCCCTATCATCGCCGCATCAATCGATCCCTGCTTCAGCTGTACTGACAGAGCCGTCATCATAAAGGATGGGAGGCGCAAACTCGTGACGAAAGAGGACATGAAACGGTGGAAGTGATAGTAGCGACTGGTTATTAAGGTAGCGCGTGGACGCTTAGTTATATATCAACGGCGTATTTAAGCGGGAAAGTGTGGCCTTAGGCTTATAGGTATATTGACACAAGGAGGGGAACCTATTGGCGGCTCTCGATGCACGGTGCATCGGGACAACGGCCTAAAACTTCTTTCCTTCTTTCTTTATCAAGGTGTTCCAGCTCCTCAGCGGTCAAGCAGAAGCTGTTTTCAGAACTGTGCGGTGTGATCGTCGGGATCCATTCAGGAAGAAGAAGTGCTCGTCTCCCAGAAATAAACACATGTCCAGCGTCGTTGCCCCTCATTTTTATCACTCGTATTTCGTGTTTGTTCGTGAGCTGATCTATGGAAGGCCCGTGCGGTGTGTGATGCAAACAATGTGACGTGCGTTCGTTAATGTGCAACTAACCATAATATTTCCCGACTGCTTTGTTTTCAATACTGCAGTATGTACTGGCGGGCGCCCTCAGCTTAATTGCCTGCATAGTGACCTTTACGTAGTGCCTCTAATATCTGTTCGCACCCGTCCGGTCGCGCGGAGTCTTACCTTATTTTTTAGTCAGTTTTATTATATCTGAGTAAGATTTATAAGCCATCAGGCCAAAGTAGAACATAGGGAGATATCATGGCGACAAGTAATCGTGCTGAGACTAAAATACCGCTAATGACGCATCATGACGCAGCCCCCCCCAAAATGCTGGCAACGCACAGCATTATTGTTATGAGTGGGAAGGGCGGCGTTGGGAAGTCGACAGTGTCGGCAAATCTAGCGGTGGCGCTTTCGCTGAAGGGCTACGCTGTCGGGCTTTTGGACGCAGATTTGACCAGCCCTAGCATACCGCGATTGCTAAGCCTTTTCGGGAACGTAGAGTGTCAAGACAACCAGTTAATGCCTATATCTTATTCAGAGAAGCTCAAAGTCCTCTCAACAGGCTTTCTAATACCATCGTCGGATCGTGCAATCGTGTGGCGAGGCGGCGTCAAGATGGCGGCAATCAGACAGTTCATCAACGAGACTAATTGGGGCGCTCTTGACTTTCTGGTCGTTGACCTGCCGCCCGGTACAGGTGATGAACCTCTCTCGATAGCACAGGATCTGCGGCCTGACGGCGCACTGATCGTGACCACACCGCAAGCTGTAGCCCTCGTTAGTTCGCGCAAGTCGGTTGACTTTCTGCGCAAGGTGGGGGTTCCGGTGATAGGCATCATAGAAAACATGAGTGGATATGAGTGTCCTACGTGTGGAACGCACGTGGACATATTCCAAAGTGGCGGTGGGGAGCGATCCGCAAAGGAGCTAGGGGTTCCTTTTATCTGCCGCATACCGCTCGATATAGCAATCTGTGAATCAGGAGACAGCGGTAAGCCTATTGGCGAAAACGGAGCGCAAGCATCCTGTTCAGCAGAGAGTATAAACACGATCGCACGTAACGTCCTGCACTTCTATGGGATTACAGAAGACGTTCGGACGGAAAGCATAACGAAGCAAAGAGGGGATAAGTAATGCCTGGTTTTGATAGAACGGGACCTGTTGGCGTAGGTCCTCTGACTGGTCGAAGACGAGGACGTTGCAGCAGTGATACTGAGCTGAGGCAAGCCTTTTGCGGGGCCCAGCCAATTCGACGAGGTTCTGGGATAGGAGGATATGGCAGGGGCCATAGGTGGCAATACCTCGAGACCGGACTGCCGCGATGGGCGCGCATATCGTCAACTACTATGCCTTCTCTGACTGGGGAGGGGGCTGCGTCGCTAGCAGCTCTCGAACGGGAAGCAACTGTTTTGGAAGCGGAGCTCAACGATGTTAAGGCGCGCCTAGAATCGCTTAAGCTTGAGGAATGTGACGACAGCGATGAGGTCAACGGAGACGCAACGTTAGGGAGGAGTCAGTGATGAGAATTATGGTCACTGCGCAAGGAAAAGAGGTGACGGCTCCGGTAGATCATCGCTTTGGGCGCTGTCGTTTCTTCATTTTGTGGGACTCGTCGACTCAGCAGTCCACCGCGTTCACAAATGAAAACGCGGCGAGCTCAGGGGCGGGTATCAGCAGCGCACAATTCGTCATCGATCACAACGTGCAGGTGGTCATTTCAGGTGAAGTGGGGCCGAGAGCCGCACAGGTATTACAGAGTGCAGGCGTGAAGATACACACAACGACGGCTGCAACGGTGCAGGACGCGCTGGAGATGTTTCAGAAAGGAGGTAACGTATGAGAATCGCTATTGCTACGGAAAACAAGGCCGTATGCCAACACTTTGGACATTGTCCTGAATACACAATATACACGATTGAAGGGATCGAGATACGCGAAAAAGAGGTTATTCCAAACCCTGGCCATAAACCGAATTTCTTGCCTGGCTACTTACATGAACTGGGAGTCGACGTAATCATCGCCGGCGGTATGGGAGTAAAGGCGCAGAAGCTTTTTGCCGAGGCAGGTATCAACGCCATACTTGGCATAGCGGGACCCACGGAACAGGTCGCTGAGCAGTACGTCGAAGGAGCGCTGCAAGAAGGCGTGAGCACGTGCGAGCACGGAAATTTCCGCCACGAGGGCTGCGCTGACGAGTGAACGAAGAACTTTTAGACTCGCACGAGGCCATGATTATTGCGGTCGCAAGTGGTAAGGGTGGGACAGGCAAAACAACCATAGCCGTTAACTTGGCGCTTGCACTGGAACACAAATATAACGTCCAGTTTTTTGATTGCGACGTGGAAGCACCCAACGCTTACTTGTTCCTGAAGCCTCAGTTCACTCATTTAGAGCCCGTAAAAGCGGCGTGTCCCTCGGTCAACGGCACCCGCTGCACGTTTTGCGGAAAATGCGCTGAAGTGTGTGCTTTTCACGCGCTTGCGGTCACAAAAGATCGTGTGCTCATATTCCCTGAACTTTGCCATGACTGTGGTGGGTGCGCCCTTTTTTGTCCAGAAAACGCTATTGGCAAAAAAGAGCACAAAATTGGGCTTATCGAGTCAGGAAACGCGGGAAATATTGCGTTCTTCCAGGGAAGCTTAACTCCTGGGGAGGCCTTGTCACCGCCTATTATCCAAGCACTGAAGCGCAAGATGAATCGCGATTCAATCGTCATAGTTGACGCGCCACCTGGAACCTCGTGTCCTGTCGTCGACGCCATAAAGGGAAGTGACGTGTGTTTGCTTGTGACAGAGCCCACCCCTTTTGGGCTACACGATCTGACCCTTGCTGTGGAGCTCGTTTCGAAGCTCGAGCTTCCAGCTGGTGTAATCATTAATCAGGCAGACATCGGCGACGACAAGGTCGAAGCGTACTGCAAGCGAGAAGGACTGCCGATACTAATGCGGCTGCCGTACGACCAAGAGCTTGCGATCAACTACGCGCAAGGCATACCGGCAATCGACGCGCTTCCTGAATATCGAGAGAGGTTCTCTCAGCTTTGCCAGAACATAAAAACGCTCACGCGGGAATGAACGCACAACTTAAGCAGCTGCACGGTTACGAGAAAGAGGGCGCAGACTTGAAAACGCTGACTGTTGTGAGCGGAAAAGGCGGGACAGGAAAGACATCGATAGTCGGGTCATTTGCTGCGTTAGCAAAAAACGCGGTTCTTGCTGATTGCGACGTCGATGCGGCCAACCTGAGCCTTATCGTGGATGGTCAGGTCCAGACGTCACGAGAGTTCAAAGCTTCCCAAGTGGCCTGCATTGATGTTACGAAATGCATAGAATGTGGTGCCTGTGAGGACATATGCCACTTCGATGCTATACAGGATTACAAGGTAGACAACATTTCGTGCGAGGGGTGTCGGGTCTGTTCGTTCGTATGCCCACAAGGGGCGATAACGATGGAGGAGGTCCTGTCTGGCTATCTGTTCATCTCAGACACGCCGTACGGGCCTTTGGTTCACGCACAGCTTCAACCTGGCGAAGCCAATTCGGGCAAACTCGTCACATTCGTGCGACAGATGGCGGAGCAGATCGCACGTGAAAACGGTTATCAATGTATCGTCGTAGACGGCCCTCCCGGCATTGGCTGTCCCGTTATCGCATCGCTCAACGGTGCAACCGCTGCACTCGTTGTGACTGAACCCACTCTCTCAGCAATTCACGACCTAGAACGGGTGCTATCCGTTTGTGACCACTTCAATGTGCCCGCATTCGCATGCATCAATCGATGTGACATACACGAAGGAAATACGCATCACCTTGTGGAATTCTGTCAAACAAGAGACATAGAAATCATAGGGATGATCCCCTATGATCCGACTGTCGTGCGCGCTATCGTGGATCAAACCCCCGTCGTCCGATACGCTAACGGTCCGGCATCACGCGAGATCAAAGCACTCTGGGGCCGATTCGCTAAAAAAGCGGGATTATTATTGCGTTGAATTCTTGTCTGTACCATGAAGCTGCCCGCCCGTTCCGGTGTTGACTATGTGGCGGTAAGCGTTACCGCTATCGTTGTCAATGTTGTCCTGACGGCGAGCAAGCTGACGGTCGGGCTGTTATTCGGTAGCGTTGCCTTAATTGCAGATGGGGTACACTCATTAGCCGACATATTTGGGGCTGCCGTGGTTTTCATAGGATTGCGAGTGTCACGTCGTCCAGCAGATGTCGAGCATCCGTACGGTTATTCAAAAGCAGAGCCGATCACGGAGCTCGTGGTAGCGTTTATCGTCATATTAACGGGAGTCTTTATAATCTACGATTCGGCGACAGCGTTGTATGCTAGACACGCAGCAACCGAACTCCAGATTGGTATTATCGTAGCCGCCTTATCGACGGCTGCAGCGTGGTTTTTGTCACGATATAAACAACGCATCGGGATGAAAATCAAATCCAGCGCCCTTGTAGCTGAGTCAAAGCACTCAATAACCGATGCTGTGTCGTCGCTTGCGGTTGTTGTCGGTCTCGTATTAACCGGTCTCGGCTATTGGTATATGGATGCGATCGTGGGCATCTTAATCTCCGCTCTTATCATACATATTGGCGCACGCGTCGCAAAGACATCGGTTGACATGCTTATGGATCGAGAAGCTGCCCCAGAACTCAGCAACCGTATTCGAAAAACGATAGAGAGCGAGCCTGAAGTCAAAAAGATAAACTACGTACATACGAGAGGCAGCTGGAGTTATAAAATCGTTGACGTGTCCATCACAGTAAGTAGGGGGTTAGCCGTCAGAGAGCTCTCAACAGTGCAGGAGAGAATCAAAGCCGGCGTTTTTTCAGAAATCCCAGAAGTCTATCAGGTGAACATTATGGCGAGCGCAGACGAGGATCTCTTAACCGTTGCAGTGAGCTCGGTTGGCAGCGGTCTGAGAGCGGCATTCGCCGACGACCTAGGAAAGTGCGAGTATTTCGTTATCGCACGTGTGCGAGAGAGTCACATTGATCTCATCGGTACATTTGTAAATCAGTACAAAGCGATCGAGCGAAAAAAGGGTGCCAGAGTGGCCGATTTCATGCACGAACACGGGGTCGATATGGTCATTACTGGCCACGCTGGAGAAGGTGCCGTGCAGTGGCTGAAGGGGTATGGAATCGACGTCAAATTGGTTGCCGATTTTGGCTATAGCGTTGAAGATGCTATTGAGGCGTCTCAGCTTAACGCCTCGTGACGTCGGTGCTGTGTCGGTCTCATTCGGTAAGAGAACGCATTTAGTTAATTTGCTTTCTTTTCGTTTCAAGCGGTGACGAGTATCTGATCTTGAGTTCTCTGTTAAGCCTTAGTGTAGTCTGCTTCTGGCAACGGAACCCTATCGCAACCGGTTAAGATCTGCCAGCCGTGGCTAAGTATCCAGAACGCCCTTAAAAAGGTTCAGCCGCGGTCTACGCATCGTCTTCTGCGGGTATTGTCCTTTTATATGTTCGCTGAAGTATTTCAGATCGGTCTTTTCGAGATTCAAGCCCATAGAATCCAGAAACCCTGCAAAGACTTCCTTAGGAACTCCTGAATATTGGTAGATACTTGAATCGCAGAACTCTATTTCGAGCGTCGAGGTTTCGGCATCATACCCGATTGCTCGCACACTGACGGAGACGACGACTTCGCGATCCATAATCTTACTCCGATTTTCACGTATTTAGCTTTTCTGATACAAGAACTAGTGTGTCACAGCTTACGCAGCCTTAACGCTGAATTGATTAACCATTATTTCGTGGCCGATTGTCTATTGCTGTTTCGAGGCGTAGGGCGTTGTGCACGTGTGTGATTTACCTTTCCTGTCAGTTTACTCGCTCGGAACAAGCGATCCAATTTCATGCCGTATCTCTTTGAGGCGTAATGACAGGGCTCGGATATCCGCGTCAATTTTACGCTGTTTTTTCCAATCCGCGACCCCTTGTTCAACTTTTTCAAGCTCTTTGTCGCTGACGTATTGCCATTTTCCGCGACATTTTGATGGCACAAAATAGTTGTACGGTCCGTGCAACTGACCTTTCCTGCAGCGGCAGTTTTGTTTTCCGCAGCAGATTAGTCTTCTTCGCAGCGAACCACAAAGCGGTTGCAGTTGAGTCCTGTCGCTTTTCAGGGTTCTTATTTTATCTACGATTTCGTTGCTCTCGTCGAGCAATTTTTTGACACCGCGCAATGTCGCTTCTGCATCTTTCTGTATAACCATCGTTGATTCTCGATAGAATGGCTGAATTTTCACGGTGAAGAATTCAATTTCGGCGCTCTTTTCTCTTGTAACGTCTTCCATTCATATATTGTTTATTCATCTGATATATCTTCTTAACCTAATTTGTTCGTAGCCTACTTTTCTCTGGGTAAGATTCATATAGCTTAGAAGGGTGATTTATGTATGACACGGCTGTTGGATCAAACTCACGCAACAATGTTGTGGAGGGCAATCCCACAGAGTCGGATCAACAAATTACGCAAGAACGACGAGAATGATAGTGATTTGAGTTTCGGAGCGGTCACGACGGTCGCAAGCAAATAATACGTCGCAGACATGGTTAGAAAAAATAATCCACACGTTGTTCGCTTCCTTCGCGACAATTGCATCGTAGACACCGAAGCGGAAGCAATGCACAAGGAGCTCTGGCAAACGTACTGCGAATGGACGCATCTGAAACGCATGCGCCGAACTCTGTGCTTACGAAGTTTTTATCACCACTGTAGACTAGCCGGGTTCAAGCCTGTTAGCGAGAAACAGGGCGTGGTGAAATGGAAAGGTGTCATGCTCAAGCCCCGCTGCTCGACGGCCATAAACGCGCGCCATCGTAATAATGAACTTGATAACGACGCCCACTCTTAGCACGGGCAGAAGAGATATAGAATAAGCCGTATAACGTACTGACCGCACACTAGAAGGAGAGTGAGGGAATGGCTAAGGTGCTTCTGAATGTTTTTGTGGACTATGAGACCCTCGGAAGGACGGTTAACATCCTATCCGAACAGGGCGTGACCGGGTTTTATTGTCTCGAGTACTGGGGTGTTTCACCGCAGAATTGGGAAGGTTTTGTCATCAAAGAGGAGCCTGAAATGGCCATTGAGGCGATACGGGACCATACTGAGAGGGCTATACAGGTTAACACGGTCGTAGAGAAGGATTTAGCTGAAACTATCGTGCGAGCGCTGGCTACAGGACTTGCGGGAAAGCGTTACACGGTTTTGAGAACTCCAGTAGATTCGATCCGCGTTGGAGCACCTTAGATGCATGGCAGGGGGGGACGGGGCGCATGAAATTGGTCTTTAACTCTTTGTTGTTTGCTGCCGTCGCTCTGATTGTGTGTGGTGCTTTGGCAGTCCCAGCGAGCGCGGCAAATCTGAGTGTCGGCGCCGGAGCGCAGTTCACTACCATTCAGCAAGCAGTGGATGCTGCGAAACCAGGCGACACGGTGCTCGTCGCACCCGGCACTTACACGGAAAACATCGTGGTGAACAAACCTCTAACGATAACAGGAAACGCGACAGTGCAAGCAGCCGATTCGAGCAAAGATGTATTGTTGCTAACAAGTCAAGGCGTGCACATTGACGGGTTAACCATAACCGGCGGCGCATCTGGCGTAGATGTCGCTAATGTTTCCTCCTGCATGATAACAAATATTGACGCGCACAGCAATGTCCGTGGCGTATATCTTGCCGGTTCGACAAACAGCGAAGTGCGGCGCAGCAACCTATCTAATAACGGTTATGGTGTCTACTGTGATTATGCCACATCTAGCACAATAGCGAACAACACGGCAACAGGCGAGAAGGGCACGGGAAATACGCTCGGTGATGGAATCTACATGTACTACGGCGGCTCAAACACCGTGAGCAACAACGATCTGAGTTCAAACCACGTTTATGGCATATCTCTGTTCCGCTCGTCAAACAACACTATTACTGGGAACACCATCAGCCAAAACGAGAATTACGGTGTTAGACTTCGTGAGGCCGACAACAACGTGCTCACCTTTAACACTATACGCGCGAACATTCAGTTAGGTATACTCATTATCCAGACAACAAACCACCAGATATACCTTAACAACTTCATCGACCAACCCAACGCCATGAGCGGTGCCGCCGAGGTAAAGCTTGATTCGCCACAGGCAATGGCGTACACCTACAACGGTACCGCACGGACGGGGTATATGGGCAATTACTACTCCGACTACAAAGGCACCGACTCCAATGGCACTGGGATTGGCAGCACGCCCTCTGCATATGGCGACAAGTACCCGCTCATACAGCCAGTTGCGAGCTACGGAACCATAGTTCCTGCAAGCGCCGTTACTTCTGCGCCCGCTTCAGGGCAGCCAAGCAGTCAGAGTCAGAGTGCCACAACGACTTCTGGCAACCAAAGCAGCACTGGAACAGGACTGCCGGGATTTGAAGCTGCTTACGCAGTAGCAGGGTTCGCAATCGCTGCGATCGTACTGCTCGGCAAGAGGCGCGCTAAGTAGCGCTCGAGGTCGGGCTGGGTTTCTGAATCAACATTAATATTCAGTCTGTTTGCTGAATGGTGACTGGCCCATATCGGTTCTACGCCTGAAGGAAACGGAGGGTTTGACTTGAATTATTCTGCGTACAATTCATACTGACGCTGCCTCTTTTCCAAATATCTCTGAGTGGTGGCGTAGTAACTGTCGTCGTCTGTCCGTTCTTCTGAATCTTCAGCCGCATCAGAGTTGTGCGACTTTTCGTCCTCGTTGTCCCCGTGGTCCGCCCTAATTGCCGCAGCCGATTGTAAAAAGAACGATGGACTCTGTTGGATTAGAACCGGCGAACTCCGCCATGTCGGGGCGGAGGGATTTAAGGCTCAATTTGGCGTTTTCTGGTTTATTTGCACTTCTTTGTTCACTTTTGCAGGAAGAGGATACAACGACAAGGAAAGCAAGCGCCCCTTCGTGCACGGTTTGAAAGATATGCGTTCTAAGTCCTGCAAGCTTTGAGAAGGTGTGCGGCAGCAGTATCGTTGGGTAGTTGTAGTCGGCTTTTGCGCGGTGGAGTGAGATTTTGCTGCGCTGGACGTCCAGCAGCTCACGTTTTGGCAGCGCACCGCAAGTGTATGGGTAATGTTCAGCGGCTAGCATAATAGCGGAAAATGTCTGCCTGAACGCTTAATCGTTGTGATTCGGCTGCCGCGACTACACGTCAGCTCAAGCAGCTATCGTTGTTCTCGATATAGAGCTGCATTATCGCGAAATAAGGGCGTTCGGAGACGACCGTTCGGTGAAAAGAAAAATACGATATAAAACGAGATCTCATTTTAACCAAGTCATCGCCAAAGCTTAGGCCAAACTCATTATTCGCAGCGTTTGACATTTCAAACAGACATAAGAATTTTGTGGAAAGCACTGCCCACAAAGCGGCCTTCGTGCAACCAAACAAGCAAGGGGGGTGTATAGGGGGTTTTTCTTTAGCAATTCAACATTAAATTCAAGCAAGCATGGCGGCTGTCGTAATTTTTGAACAGCTGCGCGGCCAAAGCATGCTATAGGCCTTCATAGGTGTGCTTGTCGCGGGCGGGTGCTATCAGGCGTACCTGCCTAGCCTACTCGCTTCATTTAGGCCTTTGTTACCGCTCAAGTCGCAGAAGCGGCCGTTGAACTCTGCGATGTCATGGTTGAGGTGGCAGCAGCGGTAGTCGCGTTCTGCGCGGTCGGTGGAATGATGAAATTGTACTTCAGCAGAATTGCCTGACCCGCAGGAGAGGCAACGTAGTTGATGAAGCTCTGTGCCAGTTGAGCGTTCGACGAAGTGCTGACTACCCCGATTGGGTATTTGGCGAGTACGTTCACGCTGTCAGGAATCGTGATTGCGTGCACCTTACTCTGGTACGCAGCCGGTACATCGGCTTTGGTGATAATGCCCACGTCGGCCTGTCCAAGCGCGACCTTAGCTACGATGGCGTTGACATCCGTTTCCGTTGACACAACGTTTGCCATGACGCTGCTCTTAAAGCCGGAGCCATAGGTCGAGTTATTAGACGCTTTTGCGAGCATTTGCATCGTGTACATCCCACAGGGGGTAGAACTGTTCCCGATATCGAGTTTTACTCCTGACTTTGCGAGGTCGCTGAGGCTCGTGATGTTTGCGGGGTTCGCTGTCGGGACGATGATCGCCAACTTGTTCTCTGCGAAAATCACAACGCTTGAGTTGTTCATCAACCCTGCGTCCTGCACGGAATTCATGTGCGCTAGATCGGCAGAGGCGAAAACGTCCGCGGGAGCCCCTTGCTGGAGTTGGGTTGCCAAAATTTGACTACCAGCATAATTAACAGCGACATTGACCCCCGAATTATTAACTTCAAAGGCCTGAGCCGCCTGATTAAACGCGTCAGTAAGCGACGCTGCAGCAAAAACAGTGAGCTTCGTGCTTTTGGTGTTTTGCGTTGTCGTGCAGCCACACGTGGTGACGACGAGCACGCTCAAGAGTGCGCAAAGCAACATGGGTACTAACTTCTTGTTATCCATAAATATCCTCCACAGTTGAATCTTGCCAACTAGCTTCAGTTTACAGAAAACAGCTTTGTACTATCGCTCGAGCGGTACTCATAGCCGCGAGGATTGTGCACGAGCCATCTTCCACTTGGCCGGAAACATAATGTTGTCAAATATACTTAAGCGTTATTACTGATAAGTACTAACGTTTAAAGCCTCTTTTACGAGGATATCCATCATTGAGTCAGATAACATTTCATCTGGTTCATTCAGACTTAACGCGCTGCTTTCTCCGAAGCTCAAAATGGGCCCTGTCTTATCAAATCGCCTGTGGAAACGGCTGGTCACAGGTTTTTCTAGCAATAAGCTGTTCGTCTGTTATTAGCTGCGAGTTTGAAATTCGAAGTTCTTACGCAGTTCTTTCGACTTCGTAGCGGTGTGGTCTCCACCACGAAGGGAGCGCAAAACTCCTAGAAAGTCGAAAGTGCAGCGTGCTTACGTGTAAAGAATCGAAGTAATCTTGACACGAGCACGGTACTTCGAGTGGATTGCGTTGTCGGCGGCAGCTGAGCTTTTGCTGCGCCACAACGATCGGGCGCGTGCGACTCGTTCAGGGGAAGAAACGATGATTCTATCTGTTCAAACAGAACGTTTCGAAACTTGCTGCTTAATCGACGTTTAGAGAGAGCACAACACTAAACTACGTTAACGCCCTCTTATGTTCAGTTGATTTCTCGACCTTAAAAGGCGTTTGAGCATGGAACATAATAAATTCAGCAAATTCTCTGGCACGCAAGACCTTGTGGTTTTAACCGGAGCAATCGGACTAGTCGCCGCGTGGTTCATCGCGTATATATATTTCGCAGGGATAATTTGCATTTAACCCCCAACTAAACTGCTCCGACTTCTCGGTAATGTCCGTAATGGTTAGATAACGCGCTCTGTTGCCGCCCTTTTCGTTGACCAAGTGCAACCTGGCGGTAAAACGACGTGGATACACCTAACTGACGCTGACCGTCGGCTCCATCTTATTTAGAAACGCGCCCCAGCCGTGAGCCCTCCACACGGCCAAAAAGGAACAAAGTTCGCGACTAGCAGTTCGGTAGCATTCGGCGGGATCCTGGGCTTAAGCGAATTTCTCAGGATCTCTGTCGAACATCGCCTTGCAGCCAGGAGCGCAAAAAAAAGTACTTCTTCTCCTTGTATTCGCTGATGTACTTCGCCGTCGTTTCATCGACGTCCATGTTGCAAACGGGATCTTTTGGCATTTTTACCTCGCTGTACCTTGTGTTCTTAGCGTTTAATATACTAACTCAGCGGACATATCGGTCGCAGGCGATTGTCCCGCTATGGTCGCGGCCCGCAAATAGGAGAGCGAAAAAACGGCGCGCCACTACCACCATAACCATGCCGCTTGCCCTTTCGCCAACGATCATTGGAGGGTGCTTTGCCCTTGTGATTGCGTCTCCCTGCTCGTCTCTTGCTTGTTGGCAACGCGGACTGCCGCCATCAAACCATCAGAAAATTTGCGTAACTTGTAGATCGAGAATGACGGTTATAAATGGTCTCAGGATGAAGGAACGCGGCAAGTCCGACATTAAACGTGGAACGCTTTCTGAGTTCGAAAAGTGGTAAGTTAATAAGCGCGTTGGCGACAAATTCAAATCGGACGGGTTTTACCTATGACAAAGGATCTACGTTATGGCTGAAACTACCATCGCTTTCAAAGTACTCGGCATGACCTGCACGATGTGCGCGCTTACTATTGAGAAGCAACTCTCAGACCAAGAGGGCGTCACGAGTGCGAACGTCAACTTTGCTTTGGGAAACGCAACGGTGACGTATGATCCGAAGCGGATAGCCCCGAAACAGCTCGTGCAGGCGATACGGGATGTGGGGTATGACGTCGACATTGAACGAGTGGGGCTTGAAATCTCGGGCATTGTCTGTGTTGCTTGCATTACCACCATCGAAAACGCTCTTAAGGACGTCCCGGGTGTGATCGATCAGAGCATCAACCCCGTGACTGCCCAAGCGGTCATCGATTACGATCCGTCCGTCGTGACCTTGGAAACGATTATTCAGACGATCCGAAGCACGGGATACGATGTTATAGAAGCTCCGCCCTTCGGAGCGGAGGCTGAACTGGTCGACCGGGAGAAGGCGTTTCGAGAACGTGAGATAACGCACTATCGCAATCAGTTCATCTTTACCGTTATCTTCGGAATCCCCCTTCTTTTAGGAATTCTCGCGCATTACGTCCCTATCATTCCAGCATTCTTCGCCGCTCCAGTGTTCCAGTTTGCCGTCACCGTCCCGGTGATGGTCATTATCGGCTACGGCTTCTACCGGCGGGCAGTCATCTCCATTGCGCACAGGGGGGCGAACATGGACGTGCTCATCTCCATGGGGACGCTTGCGGCCTTCGCGTACAGCGTGGCGGCGACATTCATCATCCCCGGCGACACCTACTACGATACGTCGGTCTTCATCTTTGCATTCGTTCTTCTCGGCCGCTACCTTGAGGCGCGCGCCAAGGGCGGGACATCCGAAGCCATCCGTAACCTGTTGCATCTCAAGGCAGAATTTGCCAACGTGGTTAAGGATGGAGTAGAGGCGCGCATACCGGCAGATGATGTCCAAATCGGTGACGTCGTCATTGTACGCCCAGGCGAGAAAATACCCGTTGACGGAGTCATTATCGAGGGGCATGCGGCGATTGACGAGTCCATGTTGACCGGAGAATCTGTCCCGGCTGATAAGCAGCCCGGAGATGAGGTGATCGGGGCCACGATCAACCGCGAGGGGCTCCTAAAGGTGCGTGCGACAAAAGTCGGCGCGGGAACGGCGCTCGCGCAGATTGTCCACCTCGTCGAGATGGCGCAAACGTCTAAAGCTCCCATTCAGCGGTTTGCAGACCGGGCCTCAAACTATTTCGTTCCGGGCGTGGTGGTCGCGGCGCTTCTCACCCTCACAGCGGCGACGTTCGTCGGAATTCCGTTCAACCTTGCTCTTTTGCGCACGGTTTCGGTACTCGTGATTGCCTGTCCTTGTGCCCTGGGCCTCGCAACGCCAACTGCCGTGATGGTTGGCACGGGGCTGGGTGCCGAGAACGGCATCCTCATTAAGGGTGGTGAGTATCTCGAGAGCGCTGAGCACATCGACACCATTGTGTTTGACAAGACAGGAACGCTCACGAAGGCGGAGCTCGTCGTCACTGATGTCGTTATCAGCAATGCTCACGACGCGCCCCTCACTGAGACAGATATTCTCCGCCTTGCCGCAAGTGTGGAACGGGGGTCTGAACATCCCCTTGCGCAGGCAGTGATCCAGCGCGCCTGTGATCAGCACATCGAGACGACGGAGCCACGGGAGTTTAAAGCAGTTATGGGTGAAGGGGTCATCGCTTCAGTGGATGGCACGCAGGTGCTCCTTGGCAATCGTAAGCTCATGAGCGCTCACGGCGTGGACGTTACCCTCGAACCGATGATTCGCGAACTTGAGGCCGAAGGGAAGACGGTCATGCTGCTCGCGGTTGACAACACACTGGAAGGCGGCATCGCACTTGCCGATACCGTACGAGAGGAGGCAGCAGAAGTCGTCGCTGAACTGCAGAACATGGGAATTAAGACTGCGATGCTCACTGGAGACAATCAGACGGCCGCCCTTGCCGTAGCAAAGCGAATTGGAATCGGCACTGTGCGGTACGAGGTTCTTCCTGCAGGAAAAGCAGCGGAAATAGCCTCGCTTAGGGAGGGGGGTCATGAGGTAGCAATGGTAGGTGACGGCATCAACGACGCGGCGGCATTAGCCGAGGCAGATATCGGCATTAGCATGGGAACTGGCACGGATATCGCAATTGAAGCCTCAGACATTACGCTCATAAAGGCTGATCTTGAGGACGTCGTTGCCAGTATTCAACTCTCAAAAAAGACGATGCGCACTATTCGGCAAAACTTCGGGTGGGCCCTCGTCTACAACTCAGTCGGGATCCCCATTGCCGCGCTAGGGTTTCTTCGACCTGAATTCGCTGCAGCTGCAATGGCGTTCAGCTCCGTCTCAGTTGTTGCCAACTCCTTGCGACTGCGGGGGTATAAAGTGCGGCCCGGTCGGCCAGTGGCGCGGTGATATGACGCAGCCGCACGATTTATACAGACACATCGCGGCGAAGGCAATCGCTTTCTCTAGAACTAGAAAGTGCTCCGTGACTATCGCGGTGTAGGGGGCCGGTTGTTTCGTTGTTTCAGCGCTTTAGCCCCTCAAGTCGCTTGTTCACCTTTTCGAGATGGGTATTGAGGGCATCTTTATACTCTTCCAGCATTTTGATTTCTTCATCAACGTCCATCAATGGCACCGGGGGTTCCATGCTCATTCCCATGCCCATCCCGTGCCCGTGATGCCCGTGATGGTGATGCGTGCCGCAGGTGCAGCCACAGCTGCAGCCACAACCGCAACCCTCAACTGAACAACTATTTTGTTCGCACATGTATCGTTCACCTCCTTTTGCTATGGCTTAAAACGCCGTTCGTAGAACCCTATTAAGTCATCAAAGAGCTGTTTTCTCCGTACCATCGTGCTCAGCCCCGCCTCCAGGAACGCAGCGCCCTTCTCGGTTACAGTATACACCCTCCTATCAGGGCCAGAATTTCCCTTCTCCCACTTCGATGCCAGCAATCCTTTCTCCTCCATCCGTCGCAACACTGTATAGATGCTTCCCGGCTCGAGCTTGTGGCAGCCGCAGCTTCGCTCGTCGATCTCGTTGAGGAGTTGATACCCGTACGTGGGTGTTTCATAGAGGACTCGGAGGATGAGGAACTGTATCCAGCTCCGTTCTGGATATTGCCAACAGTTGCAGTTGCTTTGATTGCACATGGTACCCGTACAACTCCCAGTATAAAACATTGTTATATACAACAATGCTATATAAACATTACCAGATTCGTTAAGCACGCTGGACTTAGTTAGAGACGAAATGAAACAAAAACATCACGGAGTTATCGCGGTTAACGGGTTAGCAAAGCGATTCGGCGCTATCACCGCTGTGGACGACATCTCGTTCGCCGTTCCCGAAGGTGAACTGTTCGGTTTTCTCGGCCCAAACGGTGCCGGTAAGACGACGACCATCAGAATGCTCACGGGCATACTCACGCCAGATGCCGGGGAGATCCGCATCGGCGGGATTGACATACAAAAGGACCCAATCGCTGCAAAGATGCAGATGGGCATCATCCCCGAGATGAGCAACGTGTACACCGATTTGACGGCCAAACAGAACGTCGTTCTCGCGGGGCGGTTCTACGGTATGCGTCGCAAGGCGGTTGAGGAACGCACGGATCAGCTCTTAGAGCAGTTTGAACTCTCTGAGAGAAAAGATGATCGCGTCGAGGAGTTCTCTAAGGGCATGAAACAGCGCGTGCTTATCGCGAGTGCGCTCGTGCACATCCCACAGGTGCTCTTCCTCGATGAGCCTACCTCGGGACTCGACGTGCACAGCCAACGTCTTATTCGCACCATCATCAGAGAAATGAACCGTGCGGGAACGACGGTGTTCTTAACGACCCACAACATCGAAGAGGCGAATGCCCTTTGTGATCGCGTTGGGATTATCAACCGCGGGACGCTTGCTGCTATTGACACTCCTGAACGCCTGAAGAGGGCGTTTAAAGAGACCCAGTCAGTTGAGGTCGCATTTTATACACCTACAGATATGGGCGCGATCGAACGCAGCGGCTTGGTGAACCGGACGGAAAAGGCGGGCGACAAGTGGCGCTTTTACACCGATGATCCCGACGCGCTGGCTAAGTGGGTTTTCGCTCTTGCCGAGAGACAGAAGCTTTCTTTCACCGCGTTGAGCATCGAAGGCGCTAGCCTGGAAGACGTCTTCGTTACCGTGACGGAGGGCAAAGCGCGTGCTCCATGATACCCTTCGCAGCTACCTTCGCAGCATATGGCTCGTAGCGGAAAAGGACATGCGGATTTACTACACCAAGCCGCCGGTGCTCATGTTTGGCTTCCCGTTTCCGCTTTTTATGTTCCTCGCGTTCTATCTCGGTAGGAGCGCCGACCTTCACACGCTCTTCCCTGGACTTGCGGCAATGTTCGTGTTCTTCGTCGCCTCTTCCGTCGGCCCTTTGATCACCCCGTGGGAGAAGCGTGCAGGCACCTACGAGCGGCTGCTCTCCTTCCCAGTGACTGTTAACACTCTGATTCTCGGGACGTTGTCGCGGGCATGCTATACGGCATCATCATCAACATCATCATCCTAGCCGCAGGAACGGCGGCGTTCGGCTACGCTGTGGGCCTCTCAGGAGTTCTCCTAATCGCTATCAGCCTGCTGCTAGGCGCGTTCTGTTTCTCAGCTCTCGGCGTGCTCCTCGCATCTCCAGCGAGCACAAACCCCCTCCAATGTCATGATGTTATCAAGCCTCGTCCGGTTTCCACTGATCTTCATCAGCGGCATATTTGTGCCGATTGCGAGCCTCCAAGGGGTCGCAAGGGTGGCCGTCTACTGTTCGCCGATCACGCACCTCGTTAACGGGTTTGACCTCGGCTTGCTGGGAAGCGCCGCGATCCCGCTCCTGCCGGGTTGGGCCGTCCTTATCGGCTTTAGCATTGCCTTTGTGCTGTTCGCCCGCATTTTTCACCGGCGCAACTTGATGAAAGGCCTATGATCAAGTTTACCCAATTGACCGTTCTAGTGGATGGCATCCTTTGTTTGAACACGGTAGTCGTAATATCGTTATTTCTAGAGGCGTTAGTCTCACACGGTCACAAAAACGCCTAAGGATAGTGTGCTGCATCACTCGGCACGAGTCGGCGCCCCCTCAAACTCGGGCAATATGCTTCACGTCCTTTTTTTTATGGTGGACGTTTATGACCCTCTTTTTGGTTGCAACTCCCCTGTCGAATTGCCTAGCATCTCTATGTGGCTAAAACGGAGTCCGATCTACAATTCCCTGATATCCTGGTCGCTGAACTGCAGATACACCGCCGTCACGTTTTAAACTCGAATGCCCGAGCACCTACCCCCTAGCAAGAACTGTTGGATCACGAACTGCAAACGAGCACAGGAGGCTGTGCAGGGGTCCGACATCCTGTTGCTTGGGTGCGGGCCAGAAAAGAAAGACCGCGTATGCGTCCGTCACTAGTACTTCGCTTTCCCATTTTGCTTAAAATATCGCGTCGAAAACCACAGGGCAACGCTCACAAGGCTTATGAGAACGGGGACCTCAATCAGCGGCCCAATGACAGCGGCAAACGCCTGCCCCGAACCGATGCCAAAGACCGCCACGGCGACCGCTATCGCAAGCTCGAAATTGTTGCTCGCTGCAGTGAATGCCAGGGTTGCCGTCTTGGCATAGTTGATCCTGACCCGCCAGCAGACATAGAAAGTGAAGAAGAACATAACTAAGAAATAGACGAGCAATGGGATCGCAATGCGCACCACGTCGAGTGGCAGCGATATAATAAGGTTCCCCTTCAAAGAGAACATTATGATGATAGTGTATAACAGCGCTATGAGCGAAACAGGTCCGATCTTCGGGATGAAACGCGTTTCGTACCATTCCCGCCCTTTGAGTTTCAACCCTGCATATCGGGTAACCATCCCTGCGACGAACGGGATGCCGAGATAGATTGCCACAGTTTTCGCAATCTCGACGATGGATATGTTCACCACGGTCGCCTCTTGAAAGATGCCCAGCCACTGCGGCAGTATCGTGATGAGGAAGTAGGCGTAAGCAGAGTAGAAGAGTACCTGAAAGATGGAGTTGAGGGCGACAAGTGCCGCTGCATATTCGGAATCGCCGCCGGCGAGGCTGTTCCAGACGATGACCATGGCGATACACGGCGCGATGCCGATGAGGATGAGCCCGACCATATATTCAGGATAGCTGCGCAAAAAGATGACGGCCAACGCGAACATAAAGAGCGGAGCGACCACCCAGTTCAGCACCAGTGCTAAGCCTAAGACCTTGGTATTCCGAAAGACGAGTCCGAGTTCCTCATAGCGCACCTTCGCCAGCGGTGGATACATCATTACGATGAGTCCGATGGCGATTGGGATGGAGGTCGTGCCGACCTGCAAGCTGCTGAGCGCGGCAGGGATACCGGGGATGAGGTAGCCCAGAAGCACCCCTGTGACCATCGCTATGAAAATCCATAGCGTGAGGAACTCGTTTAAACGGGAGAGTCTGGCCTTAGGCTTTTCAGGCATAACAAAAAGGAGATGAATCTGTCAGCGCCTTATCGATAGAAATCGCACCGAGAACATACTTAAGCCTTCTTTCCCGCTACTTTAATACTCACCACAGAGTCGGCCAGGTCTCGCAATTCATCAGGAGTCAGGTTGATGCTGTCCCGGATCGCTTGCGCGGACGGATCGCTTGCCATATAGTCAAGCGGGAAGGAGGATTCCTCTACGATGCGAACGTCGTCAAATCCCGCATCCCGAATGGTTGCAACGTAGGCATCTTTCATGATTGCACCAGAGAGGCAGCCGACATACGCTGCAACTGACTGCTTAACGACGTCGGGCAGCTCCTTAAGCAAAACCATGTCGGAGACCGCAAGCCGACCGCCGGGCTTCAGTACCCGAAACGCTTCCCTGAAGACTGCAGCCTTGTCGGGGGTGAGATTGATCACGCAGTTTGAGATCATGACATCGACAGAATTATCGGCCGCAGGTAGGTGTTCCAACTCACCAAGCCGGAAGTCGACGTTGCTGTAGCCGCCTTTACGCGCATTCGCCTGCGCCTTTTCGATCATTTCAGGCGTCATATCAACGCCGATCACCTGCCCTGTAACACCGACCGCGTTTGCAGCGAGGAAACAGTCGAATCCGGCTCCTGATCCGAGATCAAGCACCGCTTCACCTTTCTTCAGTGAGGCGAGCGCGGTCGGATTACCGCAGCCCAGATCGAGATTCGCTCCTTCAGGAACCGATGCAAGCTCTTCTTCGTTGTAGCCTACGGCACGGCTAATGTCGTGCGAGAGATCGCCCTTGGTGCAGCAGCACTTTAAGGGGTTAAGAGGGATAGAAATTTCACACTTTGCCACTTTCGAGTAGGCGTCTCTAACGGCGCTTTTTATCTCTTCTTCTTCCATTTGCCGTCACTCCTCGCTCACGCCAACTCTTTGAATATTGGGCCTAAAAAGCCCTTGACCGTCGCCGACAGCTCCTCGACCTTGATCAGCGAGATGCAGCAGACCTCGCCGTCTCGCTCACAACTGACGGCCGCGAGCTTATCCCCTGCTCCTATGTGGGCACGGTCGCGCAGCTCCTTAGGCAGCACCATCTGCCCCCGCTCGTCAACGCTCACAACCGCTTCAACCTTGCAGCTATTCTTGCCCGGATCACCGGGCGCACGATATGACGCTTCTTGTGACATAGTGCTCTACATAAAACATGAATATCAGTCTATTTAAGATTTTCCAAGAAATCAGAATCTTAGGAATGTCGGGACATTTCCAAAAGAATTAAAATCCGCTTGAATTGTGGTAAAAACGAAGCCAGAAAACGCCAATGGTGCGCATCATCACAAAAACAGTTATTATTACAGCGTACCGAATATAGGGGCCAATAGGAACATAAGACCGCAAATGCCCCCCCGCCGCTATGATAGCAACAACAATAACGATAAATCCATATTTAGCTATGGCATTCATCTTCAGACTATCTTTTTAAATCCATCTTTCTTATAGGCGTAGCGTACGCTAGATCCCCTCTATAGGTCTGACACGTAAGATCTTATAATACAGGATAGCTTCGGGGATCCCATCGGGACAAGCCTCGCCGAAGGCCTCCAAGCCGTTATTCATTGCGTTAGGCAGCGAAGGATTTTTTGAAGCACCGGCTGCCAAACAATCACAGGATGTCTACTGCTTGAGTACGTTTAAGACGTATATTTGAAATACTAGTCAGGTGCATCTTTTAAACTTGAAAGAATTGCGAAATGACAGAAAGCTACATTCAATACAAACCCATCGGCGTCATCCATAGCGAGCATACTATTGCAGAGGAAACACCAATCCAACCGACCTATGCGAAGGGCTGCCGCGGGCGGGCGGAGATATTTCCCGAATATGAAGAAGGCCTGCGCGACCTTGAAGGCTTCTCGCATATTTATCTGATCTACCATCTACATCGGTCTAAATCTGTAAAACTCACAGTGAAGCCCTTTCTCCAAGACATAGAACGGGGCGTTTTTGCCACGCGGGCGCCCAGCCGCCCCAACGCCATCGGTCTGAGCATCGTGGAACTGGTTAGCCGCGAAGGGAATATCCTCTACCTCGATGACGTGGATATCCTTGACGGCACGCCGCTTCTCGACATCAAACCCTACACGGCGAAGTTCGACCGGGTGGAAACCCACCGCAATGGCTGGCAGGATGAGGTGGACGAGGAAACAGCTAGACGGCGGGGACAACGCGGCTATCGCGGCTGACCCGCCGTGTAGATCAACGGGCATGAGAAATCAGAGGACCTTTAGTCAGTCAGCTTGCATTTGATTTTTTTTGGTCTTCACGCTGCGGTGCTTAGGCCGGCACAAGATTTCAGGGATATCCATTACCCTGATTTTATCCTGTAATCCTTCGGCTTTCGCGGTATCTTCGAGCATCGTCAGACAGTTGCGGCAGACGACCGCCAGGACATCCGCATTCACGTCGTAGGCTTTCCAGATTAGTATCCTCGCCGGAGGCTTTTAACGCTACCCCCAGATAATCGGTAAAGAAACTACCGGTTGCCAGCGCCTGCGGGAACTCGATTACGGTGGCGCCATTACCGGCCCTTCGAAACTATTGAGGCATACGCCTTTTTTCGGTAAGCATTGCGCTATTTCGCTTTGTCTTGGCTATTAATTTTTGGCACTGGTAGCTGCGACCGCAAGCGATGTGCTGACCGTCTTAGCGCTATTAAGACGCCAGTTGAAGAGTTATAGGCAGAAATCGAAATACGCAACGTGTGGCGTGAACTCGCGAAGAAAGTCAACAGCGGCGATGACTATTTACATCCCACAACAAAAAGGATAGGCCGCATAGCGCGATCCGTTTAACTCTCTTTAGAGCGAGTTAATAGAACTAAAACGAGGTGAGAAACATGGAAGATCTGCCTGAGATGAACGTAAATGAAATTGCCTTAAAACTACAGGGTGATTGGGCCGATTGGGATGATAAGGAAGCCGGGGAGCTGCACATTCGTAAGCGTGAGCTGATGTATGCCATACAGAAGATAGAAAGTGAAATCACGGCCTGCCACTATAAGATTCATCACATGATCATCAAAGGAGAAGAACTGCAGACGACCCATTGGGCGTGTGGTCATGAAGGCATGGGGCCGGGCGACGAGCACGTGGGGCCAGATCCGTGCGATACGTGTCTGCGAGATATAAAGTTGAAGTTACTGAAGCTGAGCGAATTGCTTAGTGACAAAGACTTGCTAACGGTGTATTCTAGTCCAGTCTATGTAAGATAACTCCATATTCAGTCGTCTATAATGTTTTGGCAATTTCACTGAAGGGTTTGACTTCTCTTATTTCAACTTTCATTGGTCCGAAGAAATCTTTAATGATTCTTTCATCTGGAGCTTCTATTATGAAATATCCCTTATGATACGCGCCTTCATCTACTGGACAGCTCATGTATGCCCCCACAAGTTGAATGCCCGCACTGCTTATGTGTTTCTCTGAAAAGAGGTCTTTTATCATATCTTTTCCAGCTGGCATGGTCATAGGACATTCTGAGGCCGGATGCGTGTGTTCGGCTATAAATAGCATTCTTTATCACCAATTTTCATTTTTTTATATGCGATATACTTAGAGTTTCATCTTTAAAAAGATTCGTGAACGTTTTTTTGCACGTTTTTTAAACTTCAGTTACATTTTAGCGGTGAAACTGTTGGGTCGAGATTATACGAGCTGACAATTGCGCACTGGTTTATGCTTGCCCTTCAATCTGAGTCATCACAACGGTGTCTATCGTCGTCAAATTCGCGCCTGCAATTGACGGTTCATAACCCATTTTAGAATTAACTAGCGCATTTTCGAGTATGTCTTTGTGGCATTTCTTGGGTTGCCAACGGTCAAAATGTCCAAGCGCGTATAAAGCGTGGCGAGCAACCAGGCTTTCGGAACGTGCGCTTACCAGCGATCCAGCACGAGTAATAACAAATAAGTGCTCTCAAGATACTCTATCAGCAGTTTAAAAGCACTTTAAAGCAGGCCAAATAAATCATGAAACAAAAAAGGCCCTTTCACGTCATGATCATTCCTACTCTTGGCTGCCCTTCGAAATGCGCTTATTGCTGGAGTTCTGAGGTGGGCTCGCCTATCATGAGCATAGAGATAGTCAAAGACATTGTGGCCTGGCTCAAGGACTTCAGAAATGATCCCGTCACATTTACATTTCACGGAGGGGAGCCCCTTCTTGCCGGGGCTGACTTCTACAGAGTGGTTCTGCCCATGCTCTCAACAAAGCTCGAGCATATTGAGCCAAATTTCGCCCTGCAAACCAACCTCTGGAAGCTCACGCCCGAGCTGGCGGAGGTCCTATCTGAGTACAATATTCCCATAGGCTCAAGCCTAGACGGACCCCAGGAGTTGAACGACCTGCAACGATCGGAGGGCTACTACGAGAGAACCATGAAAGGATACGAATTGGCCAAGAGCCACGGCCTGCAGGTACAGTTCATCTGCACTTTCACCTCTTATTCCGTGCAGTTCAAAGAGCAGATATTCAATCACTTCCTGGAAAATGGGCTGGCTCTCAAGCTGCATCCCGCTTTGCCGTCCCTGCGCAGCGACGAGCCGGACAAATGGGCGCTCTCTCCGGAGAAGTACGGCGAGCTTCTTGTCTATTTGATGGACAGGTACCTAGAGAACTTGAACCGGATTGAGGTCAGAAACATCAACGACTACTGCAGATGCGTCTTAACTAGGCGAGGAACAGTCTGCACCTTTGTGGACTGCATGGAGAATACGTTTGCGGTTGGCCCGGATGGCAGCATTTATCCATGCTATCGCTTCGTGGGCATGCCTGAATATGTTATGGGCCACGTCCACGATCGCCCCAGCCAGAAGGATCTGGCCGAATCAGCTGTCGGACTTCTGATGCGCCACTTTAAGGAGTATGTGGATGAGGAGTGCAAAGGTTGCAAGCATATTCGCTACTGCAGGGGAGGCTGCCCCTACAACGCAATGGCCTCCACCAGCGGGGAGATTATGGGCGTTGATCCACATTGCCCTGCATATAAGAGGATCTTTGATGAGATCGCAGATCGTTTCAACGAGGAGATGATGGGATCTGTTGGCTTGGAGACGGATGTATCTGTCGAGTCAGTGAAGGCCGTGAGGCCCGCAATTATGCCGCTTATACGAAAACTAGCCTCAAATTAGGGAGGGCGGGAGATGAAGAGGCATACGTATGGAAAAGGCTGTAACAATAAGGATTAAAGAGAGTACGCGAGAACGTATCAAGAACCTGAGGACTTTTGATGATACGTTAGACAGTCTCATAAACACGGCTTTAGACTGTCTGGAGCGGAGACGGCGACGATGTGGGACGATATGGGAAGGCGGGATAGTCTCATAAACACGGCTTTAGACTGTCTGGAGCGGAGACGGCGACGATGTGGGACGATATGGGAAGGCGGGATAGTCTCATAAACACGGCTTTAGACTGTCTGGAGCGGAGACGGCGACGATGTGG
>Ga0255361_1000083_pt1 | contig 25313 bp, 29 predicted proteins | sample GFST75r1metaG_FD_186005 | JGI IMG/M metagenome (GOLD analysis project Ga0255361, IMG submission 186005) | Peat soil microbial communities from Stordalen Mire, Sweden - G.F.S.T75.r1 | ecosystem: Environmental > Terrestrial > Soil > Wetlands > Peat | place: Sweden: Norrbotten County, Stordalen... | reverse complement strand
GTAGCGCTAGGGTATGGAGGCGGGTCGTAATCGGCTGTGCTTCATTGAAGAAGCTCACAAACCTGGGCTCCTGCTCTTTGACTATTATTTCAAGAGCGTAAGGCAACTCAACCTTTGCACCGTGCGTAAGTTCCTTGTAGCTCACACGCCTTTTAACGTGATCGATTTCGCTCCGTTCCTCCTCCCCAATATAGAGGCGGTCATAGGCCTGCGGAACATAGTCCTCGCGTGGTATGAGTTCGAGCAGCGTAAAATTATCCTCGCCCACCACGTGGATGATAGGCCTCTTCTTGTAAACGGGGTGAGGATCGTCAGGGTGGCCATGTGGCAGATAGTCTAATACGCGGACATGTTGCTCTCTCTCGCCTCTCATTTGGATCGCCCCAGGCCTCAATAAAAGCGTGTTACTATGTCAAGTATTTCGTTGAGTTCCCCTTCTGTCAGCGAAAACCGTTCTTTTGCGTAGATGGATCGCACCTCATCCTTGGACAACGGTAGTATGTCAGCGATCCTGATCGCGATCTCGTCTTTCATCTTTTCGAGGTTCTTTAGCTCGTTGACGAGCTGCCTGGCTTGCGATCCAGTAAGTTTTGAAAAGGTATTGACGTGGTCGAAGGCCCGTCTGAACTCGTAGGTGAACTCTTCTTCGGAACGAGGCGTTGTCAGCTCAACGAAGATCTCTTTTACCTCAGAAACCGTGAGCCGCTCCTCTGCCAATACGGTCTTTACTATCATTGTGCCTGTTTCTGTGCTTTCAGATGCTGCGGGCGTGCTATTACCGTCTTTACAGCGTTGCCGTCCGTTACTTCCACCACGTATGCACGGCCGCGTTGTCCGAGCACTGTTCCGGTCCTGCCGTGGAACTTTGGATTCGGCATGCCCTTGTGGACGCTTGCGTCTAGATCGATATGGACTTTCTGGCCCGCTTCAAAACTCCTGATTGCATGACTTACCGGAGCAATGCCTCGTTCCCGGATGGTTTTTTTCAGCTTGTACCGCGTCTTCCTCCGCTCACCGTGTGATCTTGGCATTAGAGACCTCCGCCAACTTGTAGTACATCAAGTTCTTCAACTTTTGCATTTACGCCCAGAAGACTCGAAAGGCTCGGGGTGGTTCTGTCACTGTCTCCAGATATTAACTCCTTTACGTAGAGTCCACCCTCACACCGAATTATTATCTCATCACCCTGCAGCTCGGCCGAATATACTTTCTTGCGTCGCTTCAAGTCTGCACGGCGATGCACTACTCGTTGAGGGGTTGTTTGCTCTATGTCGCCTTCAAGTCGCTTGAGCGCTTCTTTTACCTTTTCCTTATGAATTGGATGTTCGTATATTACTCTAAGCCTATAAACTTTATCCAACGGGGTGTTTTTCACGTTTACGACCGTTTCGTGGTCAGCGAACGCTAAATGACTTACCGCGATTTTTTTTTGCGAAGAGTTTATGACCTGTTCTAGTTCCTGAAGGTTGACTCTTCTTTTGTGAGGAGATCTTATCTCCAGAACAAAAGGTCTGCCGTTTCCAAGCATGCGAGCGTCGATATCCTCTCTGCCAGCGCCGTGAAATATCGCGTCTTGGCCACGGCTTGCGCTAAGTACGTGAGGCCCCATCAGTTCCTGAACGGATTCGGGATACATTTTCCCAGTTAAGTTGCACTTTGTGCAGCCTTTGCCGCCGCACTCGCGACACGGCCATTTCGTCTGCGGCAACCCCCTGACAAACTTTAGGTATCGGCCGGACAAAAAAAGCGGGTTCGCATGAATCTCAACCTTGTCTCTGGCCAAATCAACTATGAGTAAGATGTCTGGCCTGCTGAATTCTGCCTGTTTCCCGGTAAGAAGCTCGATACGCTTGCCCAATTCTCTGTTTAAAGCTGATTTGAGCGGCTCGGCTGTCGTCGTTTTAGACTCAGCCCACAGTATTTCTTCATTCTCAGCGAGTCTGCCAGTGAGTTTAGTGCCAACTAGAAAATTCGCAAACTCATAGTCATGGAGCTGTTCGAGACACCGTTCAACCAAAGAATCCAGATTATTGAACAGACCTCCGCAAACCCAGCACGTGCCATAAGCATCTTCCCATTCCGAGATGTTCGCTGGTGTGTTGTCAAGCATTGCTTTGACGATTCGGATCGCCTGTCCTCGCTGTTTGTTAGTGAGGTTCGTAGAACATTTTGCAAATTGACGCCCAAGACAATCGTCGCAAATAGGTCCTTCACTCAATATTGAGGTCACTATTTCGAACATCGTCTGTCCTCGCCGTTTTTTGTTACTCAGTGATTGTGTTGAGCTTAGCCGGACCGCTTATCGTCTTTCTTGACTCAGCAGAGCCTCTTCGTCTCCAATAGTCTAAGATCGCTCGATTCCGAAAGGGAAGCCGTGAGCGTGGAGCCCGGCGCTCCACGTGTCTGGGTCGGGTTCTTACAACCCACAATCGATGCCCGGGCATTACGGCGAGCGCAAAATGGCGCGAGAAATCTAGGGTTCACGGATTGCCAGAGTACGTCGATTCTGCCTGCACACCGAGCCGCCTGGTGAAGCGAAAAATCTCCTGAAATGGCGGGTTTGTGCCTTACGGCTGTGTGCCGCAAGGCCGTCTCTAGATCGTCTCAGCCCGGTACTTTTTCGGTGAATGCGAGAGTACCCGAGATCTTCTTGACTCGTACCTTTACGGTGTCTCCTTTTTGCGCACCCGGAACGAACAGCGAGTATTTGCCGACCTTGGCAATCCCGTCTCCTCGCTTCCCGACGGCTTCGATCCGTACGTCGTAGACGCTCCCCTCTTCAAGCGCACTCGCCGCACTTTCCTTCTTCACGTATCGTTTCCGTATAGGCCTGTGAGCGCCGCAAGCGTCACACTTTAGCATGACCGTTCTTTCACTCTTCGTTAGATGTGTGTCTGGTCTATTGCATTCTGAGCAAATTACGTACTCGGCAACATAATCCTCGATGAGGCTGGCTATCATCTCTTGCGAAAATCTGCCCTGAAAAATGACCCTCCCTCCGTCCGGCTTGCCTGCAGTCCCGAGTTCTCGCAACAGAAATTTGAGCACGTGCTCAGGATCTCTATTCAACACGTCGCTGATTTCGCCGAAATTCTCAAAAACAGTCATTCTTCCTTCGACAAACACCCGGGGTACAGGTATCGAAAAACGTTCCGCAGCTATCGTTGTCTGAGGCAAGTTTTTGATGCCGCGATTCAAGTAGTTTTCATAACTGTCCGTACTATGCACCTTCTTTGACTATCACAATTTGCAGCGGTCCCCAGTAGCCTGGCGTCACGCTTTGATGAGCTCAATCCCCTCGTCTATGACAATTCTGCACGGCGGTGGCACTTTCATCGAAGCCCTACGTAGCGCTTCTTTGGCTTTTAAAAAGTTAGGAGGATTTACAAACACGGTAAACACTTTTTGGTCAGAGGCTACGCGGGCGGCGGTTCCTACTGGCTTTCCAAATGCCCCCCTCATCCCATCCTGAACACGATCAGCCCCAGCGCCGGTGGCCATCTTGTTCTCTCGCAGCACTTGGTGCGGATAGACGCGGAGCTTCAGCCTGAAATTCAGCCTACCTGTCGATTTCATCAGGTACCGGTTCGCTGCGATCCTGGCCGCTTCCAGCGCAATGTGTCGGATTTGGCACGGTTCATCAACGCTGAGTGAAACTGCCACCTTGAAATCGCCACTTAGGTTGCCGGTATCGAACTGTGAAATATGACTTCCAGGGACCCCTCCCATATAATGCTTCCTGGTGTAGGCGGGTCCGGTAATCTTTCTATACATCTTAGCTGGTTTGCGTGCCATTTTATCCTCGTTATTGAACTGTAACTAGCATTCACGTGATTCGTTAAAAAGTTTTGCCGGTTTGGAGTTACACGCGGCAAGAAGATAAAGCTGAAGACCGTGATCTGTTTGTTCTCGTGATTCTTACGCAATCAAGCCAAGCGTGCAATGACCGCTGCGTGCGCCTTATAAAACGGTTCGAGCTCGTGGACGTACTCAATGTCGAATAGCTCTTCTAATTTCTTCACTTCTCTTTTATAGACTGTTCTGGGTTTCTCAGTAACATCTATGCTTCGCGCTTTAATTATAATACAAGCGTAGCCGCGCGGTTTCAAGAACAACTCGGCGTTTTTAACAGCGATTTCAGCTTGTCTCGGCTGTGCGATGTCCTGGTACAGCAGATCAACAAGTTCGACAACAGGTCCATAGTCAGGGTGCGCAGCATCTGAAATAAGGGGGACGATATTGGTCACGCGCTCTGACAAACGAACGAGGTCCCTTGCTACGCGTGGCGCAAACTCTACGGCGTACACGAGTGAAACAATGTTGGCTAGGTGCGAGACAGTCGTTCCAGATGCGGCCCCTAAGTAGAGCACAATCTGCTCAGGCGCGAGAGGCACTTGCGCCTGCTTCGTCAACAATGCTGCCAGCTTACTCCTTCGCGGATTCCAAAGCCGGTACCCGTCGAATGTCCTCTCCCCGTACAGGGCTTCGCCTTTCGTGGCTAACTGCTTATCGAGTAAAAAAACTCCAGGGACCTTATGGTATCTTATCTTCATGTTGTTCGGGGTTGCGCTCTGCGGTCTGCAGTTCGCCAACTCGTTTTTCCACTTGGCTTAATAATTCAGGATAGACCTTTTTTGAATAGAAGTCTAAACGAGCCGCAATGGCTATTTTTGCAGCTAAGGTTCTTGCAATCTTTCCTCTATTGTTCGGGTGACTGCCGCGAACGAGCGGATGTTGAAAAATAACTCCGTGCTTGGGCGGTTTTGTGCCGTACTTTAAATGCCTGAATAGCGCCTTGGAAGCGCCTATTACCTGAATCCTACTAGCCGGCATTCTTGCGAGTGGCCCTAGGCCACCTGCTCGAGCGATTAATCGCGCCCCGAGCAATTCACCAGCGAGCGTGGAAAGATTGGGGGCGGTGGTGCGCATTTCAAGCTCGATGGCGTTTGCTATCTCCTGTCTCAATTCGCAGAGTCGGCTTATGGAACCGGCAAATTCTTGCGCCAGCGGTGACTGTGCGGAAGGTGAGGAGGCAAAAGCTTCCAATAGGTCCTCTGGCATAGACGTCTCCGACGTGAGCAAACACCACTCCGAAAGTCGTTCAGAGAGTAAGTTTATCGATTCATCGATGTCGTCGATACCATCAATTAGTTGGATGATGTGCGCGTCGGGCTGCGCAAACGCTGCGACTATCCGTTGCTTCGCGCTTTGTATCATAACAGCGCGAAGTAATGAAACGTATTCGCGCTCGGAGCTGACAACTTGAAGTTTGATCGCGATCTCCCTGAGACGACCTCTACATTCTTTATCGAAATCGGCAAAGTCCTCTTGCTGTAAGCGCTGAGCCATGGCGTCGATGTCTGCCTTCAAGACCTGCGAGCGGGCGATCTCGTCGTTGTGCAGTTCGATATCTCCAAACCAAGTTTTGATATGTGCCATAGCTCATTTTGTCGTCATTTGCGCCAGTCTTCGCAACGGATGCGATGGCGCCCATTCAGATTGACAGACGGCTCTATATATCTTGGGGCAAATTTATAGTTTGTCGGCTGGAAGTGATGAATTGGACGTCCGCATCGGCAAACTGACGTTAAGTAACCCCACGATGCTCGCCGCAGGGATTATGGGATCTGCTGCATCTTCTCTAAGGCGTATCATGACGTGCGGTGCAGGAGGCGTAGTGACAAAGTCAGTAGGTCTCACGCCTCGCGAAGGTCATCCCGGGCCCGTCCTCGTTGAGACATCATCTGGATTTCTTAACGCGCTTGGGTTACCCAACGCGGGACTCGCGTTTACTGCCGAACTTGAGCAGCTGATTGCCGAAGTCGAACGAAAACCACTAATCGTCAGCATATTTGGCGCCAACGCAGACGAATTCGCTGAGCTAGCCACAACGTTTTGCCGGTTCGCCGACGCCCTTGAGCTTAACCTAAGCTGCCCCCACGCCCGGGGGTATGGAATCGAAGTTGGCTCAGAGCCGGCACTGGTCCAGTCTATTACGCGCTCTGTGAAAAAACAGGTCAAACTTCCTGTATGGGTCAAGCTCACCCCTAACGTAACTGATATCACGGAAATAGGGCACGCAGCAGAAAAAGGAGGAGCTGATGCTGTAGTGGCGATAAACACCGTCAAGGGAATGGCGATCGATGTGGAAAGCGGAAGGCCTGTCTTGGGTAACGTGTTTGGCGGACTTTCAGGCGGTGCGATAAGGCCGGTAGCGGTTAAATGTGTTTATGATCTCTACGAAGCCCTTAGGATCCCTATTGTCGGGGTCGGGGGGGTCGGCAGTTACGAGGACGCATTGGAGCTCATTATGGCAGGAGCGAAAGCCATTCAGATCGGGTCGGCCGTCGCAGGAGATCTATCGATCTTTGAGCGTGTGTCGGACGGTATCGACCGCTACCTTGCCAGGAAAGGCATAACACTTGAAGACGCGGTCGGAAGTGTACACGAGAGTCATTGAAATGGATCTGAAGAAGCTGCTTAGCGCGACGAGTGTCCTGCTCGTAGACGACACGTACGCAGGCCTAAGAGATACTACTTTCTCGAAGTTTCTTCTTCGAGAGATGCTCGATTCACCGATTGACGCGATCGTTTCGTTCATTTGTGAAGGCCAAATACGCGGAATTGTCTTCAAGCAGGATTTTTGGATATTAGTCACCGACATAGTCCGGTTTGATCCAGAGTTCGATAGCTATGCCAGAGCGCTGTATCAGGGGGCCAAATCCGACAATAAGCGATCGTTTGTGATCGAGGCAGCCGATTTTCACGCGGCGGTATGCGCACTTTTGTGCGACCTGCTGGTGAGTGGTGAATCCTGTGAATGTTACGGCGGCAGACGAGCTAAGGTACTAGCATACTCGCCCGAGCGTCAGGAGCGCTTACAGCTTCTTTTTAAGACTAAAATAGACCTATTATACGATTTCAACGCGGAAGAGATGCTGGAGGTATGCTGTGGCAACGGTATGGCCACCGCTGCGCTCCGCGAGCTTGGATATAACGTATATGCAATAGATAACGACAAATGCGCAGTTTGTGAGGGGTTATTCTACGGCGCTCTTACCAAAGAAAACACGCTGGTGATGGACGCCCGTTGCCTAGCGGAATACGAACTTGCCAAGTACCACGAGTTCAGATGCGTCGCTGGTTTTATGTTAGGATCCATTTATGAGTTCAACAAACCTGATTGGCGCAAGATCTTGTCAGAGGCTGCCACGGTCATTAGTGAGGGGCTTCTGTTGTTTACCGTGCACAAAAAAGAAGAGGCTGATTTCATCTATAAGACGATGCTAGACTTAGGCATCGAAGGCGAACTTATTGACAACCGGGACGATACCAGCATTTACGACCAGTGGGTCTACATCGGCCTCAAGCGAGCGAGCGCCTGCGCACCTTCAAATCCCGAGGAGTGAGCACTTGCGGCTCGCTGCTGAGGGTATCACTTCAACAGTCTTCGTTGCTGTCTTGCTTTGGGTTGGCCTCTCTCTTAATTGCTGTCGCACGGTTACTTCGCTGTCAGAGAGAACGTCATGGGCTCGCAAGAGGGCGGAGCGCCGATCATTTTGATCGTCCGGACAAAACGTCTGCTATGCAGTCAATAACGTCTGTTGCCAAGAGGCTATATCCAAAGCGGGAATATGCCGAGTCGCCGGCACGACCGTTAAGGTACGCAGCTGCTGAAGCTGCTTGCATTTTGTCCAGGCGCGTTGAGAGGGCGCCAACAAGCCCTGCTAGGGCGTCGCCAGTGCCCCCGACGGTCATCGCAGCGTTACCGGTCTTGTTCAGCCTGTGTTTCGTTCCATCAGAAATGATATCAATACGACCCTTTAGCAGCGTCACTACGCCCCAATCTCGCGAAAAAGCTTTCACCGCCTCTATTCTTTCTTGAAGCGTGCTTGGAACTACGGCACCCGTAAGAGCTGCAAACTCGCCTAAGTGTGGCGTGACAGCTATTCTGCCGCTCTCATACTCTGAACGTGCAAGGCCCTGGAGCGCGTCTGCGTCGAGCGTTAGGTTGTTAGAAGCAGTTATTAGCGCGCTAGCAGCTCGGATCGTCTCTGCGTCCGTACCGAGACCAGGACCCAGCACCACAGAGTCATGCTTGGCAATGAGCTCGATCAGACTCTCAACGTCTCGTGTGGTGAATCGGTCGATGCCTACCTTTCGAACTATAAGGTTCGGACTGAATCCTGCTATGATCTCAGCGTTTGGTGATGCAACAGTCACGATGTCGACCCCGCTTCTCATCGCCGCCATAGCAGCGAACGTTGGCGCCCCCGAACAAGGGCCCCCGCCAATAATCAGCACCCGCCCATTTTCGCCCTTGTGACTTTCCGCGCGCCGATGCAGCAACAAATCTCCCGGGCCAGTATACATTTCCGCCTCTAGTGGAATCCCAATATCGCAGACTGTGGTTCCCTCTAACCGTGTGCCTGCTTTAAGGCCGTGAAAGGTTACCAGGTAATCTGAATCAACTACAGTCTCTGTTCGATACCCACTTGGCACATCAACCGACAGCGTCTTGATTCTTGCCCGATTGATTAGGTGAATAGCAGTTCGTTCCGGCTCGCGCACGGGCCCTGCTAACCCGGTTCCAAGAATGGCGTCGACAAGCAGGTTATAACCTTCTAACGTCTTCAGAGGACTTTCCGGGCCAAAAATTGAGGCGCCTTGACAAAGCGTTACCGAATGATCCAAGTACTCTAAAATCTTCCAATTCTTTCGCGATTCTACAGTCTTTAGGGCTTTCTCATGGCCGACGAGCACCACGTGAACGGCAAAATCGCGCGACAGATGCCGAGCCGCAACGAAGCCGTCGCCCCCGTTGTTCCCTAGACCGCAGATGATGGCTATTGACTTGGAAGAGTCGCGTGAACCTTTGCAGAGCTGCCTTACGCGTTCTGCAACGGCCTTTCCCGCATTTTCCATGAGCTGCAGTTTGGAAATGCCAAGCCCAACGCAGTTTTCGTCGATGCGCCGCATCTCTTCAGTAGATAACGGCTCGAGAGGCATAAACCTAAAATGCATAGCGTGGAGATATAACGCTTGTGCTACGACGGGTACGGATCATTGCAGATTACCAGTTCGGGCCTGGTGCCGGAGAGAGTCTCTTTCCAGAAACGGTCACTTTCGTGCTATCGCGAACGCGAAGGGTCAGCCAGGTCCTCGACGGCGGAATTAGGGTGGCAACACTGCGTGCGTCTGACGGACTTTTCACGTTAGGCGAGTTAGGAGCACGTCGACTCCACGCATTTTTTTCATATCCGAAGCTGCGGGTTATCGTGAACGCCGAATCTGCGCCGTTCGTCGGGGCGGGAAGAACAGCCTTTGCAAAACACGTCATAAATGCTGACCCTGATTTGAGGGCGCAGGACGAGGTGTTATTAGTCGACGAACGTGACGCGCTCATAGCGACAGGCCGGGCTCTCTTGAGCCCACTAGAGATGTGTGCGTTCAACAAGGGAGTGGCAGTGAAAACGAGGCAGGGGTTCCTTGAGGCGGATTGAAGACGCATACTGCTTTCAGACTTTCCGAATCCTGCACCATAACGTAAAAATCCTTTGAATGTGTCATTACCGTGGGTGATTCTATGATTCCGGGCATGCGGGGAATGAGTCCCAAAAAATTACAGCAGATGATGAAACAAATGGGGATCGACGTCGAAGAGTTGGAAAACGTCGAGAGGGTGATCATCCAGCTTTCTGACAAAGAACTCATTTTCGAAGACGCAACGGTGACCGTGATGAAGGCGCAAGGAACTAAGAACTATCAGATATCCGGGGAGCCCACAGAGCGTGCGAAAGTGAACGATGAAGACGTCAAAATAGTTGCAGACCAGGCGGGAGTCAGCGAGGATGCTGCGCGAGAGGCCCTCATGACTTCCGGCGGAGATCTTGCTGATGCTATCCTCAAATTGAAGGGGCAGTAGCAGCAAAATATGGTTGAGCACGCGCTTTTGGTCTCTGTCGCGAACGCCGAAAGGCAATTCTTAGTTAGATCCGAAGGAGAGCTTCATACGGACGCGGGCGTCATCAACCTCGAGATTCTGCGAGCCCTGGAATACGGAAGCACAATTACCACGCACCTGGGCACGGAGTTCAAGGTGCTCAAACCCCGCGCTCCTGACTATTTTCGTCACTTGAAGCGAACGGGCGCGCCCATGATGCCTAAGGACATCGGCACCATAGTCGCTCATACTGGTCTTAACAATAACGATATTGTCCTCGACGCAGGCACAGGGTCGGGAATCATGGCGATCTTTTTGGGAAGCGTCGCTGAACACGTAACCTCGTACGAGATCAACAGTGATTTTGCTAGACGCGCAGCGCAGAATGTGCGCTGCGTAGGCTTGACGAACATTGATATCGTTGAAGGCGACGTGCTCGAAATGACCTCAGAGACAGAATTCGACCTTGTCACCCTCGATTTGTACGAAATCGTCGAAGCAATCGGAGTGGTAAAAGAATATTTAGCGCCCGGTGGGTTCATTGCAACCTTCTCTCCGTTCTATGAGCAGGCTTTTGAAGCACGCAGGGCGCTTGCGCGCTTTACACAAATCAAGACGTTTGAGGTAATTGAGCGGGAAATACAGTTTGGAAAGAGAGGTACTCGCCCTGCGACACGAGTTGGGCACACTGGGTTCGTTACGATAGCCCGCGCGTAACCGCTGCGAGCTACCTCTAACGGCTGTTTTTGCGTAGGAAGTGAGCACCAACTTATAAATAACAATAATATGAACGATTTTTTGGTGGGGTGCATGGGCTTAGGAACCAGCACAACGGAACCCGACATAGACTGTCTGGCGTTTATGGGATACGAGCAATACGGGGCAACCAAATACGTGCACTGCGGCGCTTTTGGAATAGTCCCGCTAGATTCGTGCAAGCGCTGAATAGAATTCAGAAACGTAAGAGCCCCTGATCACTACCGTTAGCTACTCATCCGCGAAAGTGCCTTCGCGTATGCTTTCTCAGTCCTCAGAGCGACGTTATCCCACGTCAGGGCCTCTCTAACGGCTGCATAAGCCTCTGTTGCAAGATCGTCTCGTAGGTCTCGATCAGCTAGGAGTCGATTCACACCTTGTGACAGCGCAAGCACATCTCGTGGGGGCACGAGCACGCCACAGCGGTCGTTCAATATCTCAGGAATTCCCCCTACGTTCGTTGCGACGACAGGACGCTCGCAGGCCATTGCTTCAATTAAGAAGAGGCTGGACGCTTCCATCAAGCTTGGGATCACGACGATATCTGATGCCGAAATGTACTGAGGCAACTCTGTGTGCGGCACTGCTCCGATGAACGATACGGTCTCTTGAAGGCCATTCTGCTCAACAAGTCTTTCGAGGTGATGCCTGTGTGGCCCATCTCCGGCTATCACAAGCTGGGCATCGTGTTGCGCGATGATGTCCGGCATGGCCAAAATGAGATAGTCCACGCCGTTCTTTTCGACAAGTCTTCGCGCGGTAAATAGAACGGTTTGGTCAGAGAGGGATTCTGCGGGAACAACATCGGGGTGAAACTCGCGCGGGTCGAAGCCGTTGTGTATTGTCACAACCTTGTCGGCGGGTGCGCCCCATTCAATGACTCTGTGGGCGAAATAAGCGCCCGTGTGAATCTGCATCTTGGACATTCGCGCAAGCGCGGGGGCGAGCGTGCGTTCTGTAAATCTATAGAGTGACGCCACTAGAGGTGGCTCTATGTAGCGCCAGATGTCATAGTAGGATCCGTGAAGTGTGTTGACCGCGACTCCTCCATATTTTCGAGCCAAGACGTTTGCTGCCACGCCTGACGTGTAGAAATGGCCGTGGTAGATATCAAACCCGGAGAGATCTGCTGCAAGGCTTGCAAACGGAAATGCGACCTGTCGGGCAAATCTGAGATTCGCAGGATCCCACGTGCGTTTCATAGAGCCTGCAAGGTCAATGTTTTTGACTGATACGTCTTCAATGCGAAACTCAGAGGCTCTGCTGCTTGCCCCGCTTACTATCGTCACTTCGTGTCCGAGTTTTGTGAGCGATTTCGACAGCTCAAGCAGCGCAACTTCAATGCCCCCTAGCAATACCCCTTCCGGCTGCGGACCGAGCTCATAAATGTGTGCGATCTTCAACGAGTTCAAACGCGCACCTTCCATTGTCGTGCAATTTGAGCCAGCGTTAAGAATGTGAAGCGCGCGTCGTCATTCAGTTCTTGCAAGACGGAGGAGAAAAGCTTCACATAGCAGCCTACTTCTGAGGAGGGGTGCCCGTATAATACGAATGGCAGCCTCTTGCTGTGCCAACGATCTGCGCTCTCGTGTACTCTTACTTTGATCTCGTCTTCTGGGACGCCGTTCGCGCTCAGTTCGCCGATCGAATCCATCGAAACCGGCACTTGCAGAACGTGCCGTGTCTCTGCGCCAGTCTTGGGGTAAAACGGAGACGTCGGCTCAGAGCATTTGAAATCACTTGAATAACTGAAGTCAAACGAATCAATGGCGCGGAGCAAAGCGCTCGTGACGGTAAATCCAGGCGACGCAAAGCCGGCTATGTTGCTTGCAGATACTGCCGTGAGCGCCTTGAGCCCTCTGCTGATAAGTGCTTTTATAGTTGTCTCATCCAGGTTAGGCACTTCATTCATCCATGCATAGTGATCATACCCGTGCAATCCTAGTTCGTGTCCCTCTTCGGTGATCCCCAGCAGGGCCGCCGGACACGCCGCCTCGACGCGCACGTTCCGCAAGATCCCGTTTAAACTTTGAAATCGGTATCGTAGCGGTTTCGATCTGATGAGCTTCAGGTAACGTCGCGGGTTTGCGACGTGCTTGAAGAGATTAAGCGCTAGTCGGTCGGGACCAGTGGCTACGAAGAACGTCCCTTTAATGTCAAAAAGCCGAAATAAGTCCAACAGTTCAGGCACCAGGGCAATATCTCGTGCGCTATCAACGTCAATTCTTATTGCAACAGGAGTTTCAGACATGGCAGTTTCTACAAAAAAGTATATCTATACACATTTTCAAAAATCGTAACTAGTATTAAGGCTGTCGTTAGCCGCAAGCGGTTCCGTTGAAGTCGCGCATTTTTTTAAAACGATTTGTTAGAGGCACAAAACCAATGGATCGTTCGCTGCTCAGACAGAATCAAAGCGTCAGGCTGAGGGTAGGCCTACTCTTTGCGTGCCTGGCTCTTGCGTTCTTCGTTTTTTGGAGCGCCTTTGCAAACGTTGCTCCCCTTCTCAATTACGCTGCGCTAAAGCAAAACGGGTTCTACATATGGGCAGTTCTAGGTTTGTGCATCGTTTGGGGTTACATGAAGCGAACAGAGATCGTCGGTGCCGCCCGCACCGGGACTGATGGTCGCTGGGTACTCGCCGGCTCAGTGCTTGCTGCCGCGTCTATTGGACTCCTATACTACGCTGCTAATTTTGTTGAATCGCTACCGCTGACTCTGTTTGCCATAGCTTTTGTCGTCGTCGCTCTATTTGCGCTTTTTTTTGGCAAGGCGTCAAAAATACCGCTCATGCTCTTAGGGGTGTTCGGCATTGCAGTCGTTTTTCCGGCGCTACTCGAAAGCGCGGTCGCGGCCCCCTTCCAGAGGGCAACGGCAGTTCTGTGCGTGTCCACACTGCAACTGGCAAGGGTGCCTGTCACTCTAAGTGGGGTCACGGTAACGCTAAACAGCCTAGTGGGCTCTAACATTATTGTGGACGTCGATACGAGGTGCGCCGGAAGCGACTCGCTAGCGATATTTCTGGCTATTTTTGCCCTCATGCTCATAGATCGAAGGCCAGGTAACAGGGCCGTGCTCGGACTGTTTATTTTTGGTGTTGTTGGTGCGTATCTCCAGAACTTTGTAAGGCTGCTGGCGTTATTCACGGCTGGGTACTACTATGGCGCGAACGCCCTGTGGGCAGTCCATGACTATGCAAGCTACATACTTTTTCCAGTGTGGTTTCTAGGCTTTGCCGTGGTCTACCTGAAGTATGCTCGGAAGCCAGGTAATCCAGCGATCGGGCGTATGAAAAGCACTGAGAGCACACCGGAGCTCTAGCGTGCTTGAGCCAACCTCTAGGTGAGGTGTTGTTTGTCCGCGCCTCGCACTTGTTCTCATCTTTGTAAAGCCGCTAAAATCAGTGCCATTTGACGTTTCTAGCCCCGCAGTGCGGTCGGAATGTGCAGGTACAAATAACAAAGACTAAGTAGCATTGCAAAAAAAGACTAGGGAGATTACCTATAAGCCAGAATTCGTCTTTGGCTGCATATCGCTGCAGCTTTGCGCTAACATCCAGAGACTTGCCAGAGATGTCAACTCCTCAACAAAAAACGCGCGTCCGCATACACGGCGGGACTCAGCGTTTCAAAAGGTTCGCATTTCTTTTGCTTTTAGGTGCGGTCTTGATCTCTCTCACCACCGCGACGGCAAACTTTGCAGGAGCAGCGAACTCGACGGGGGCGCAGCCAGTAGTAGGCGCGACGACGCATCCGATACAATATTGGATTGGCTGCGCGCCGTCAATGGTAACTACCACCAATTTGAACTATTTTAAACAGCAAGGATTCACCGCTGTCGTTATGGTTGTTCCCGACAGTCAAACGTATCAAGCGCAGCTCACCACGATCAAGTCGAACAATATGCTGCCAATTATTGATATCGAAATGCCCATTTGGGACGGCGGACAGCTCCAGAGCACTCCGATCAGCCATTTTGCCGGCTATTTCCAATCACTCAAAACCGCCGGCTGGCAATACGTCGCCTCTGAAGGCGGCAGGCCCGGCGATCTCGCTTACCTGCAGAACTACTTCAAAGGCTATGTGAACTTCAACTGTGACCAGTGCGGCCTGTGGCAAAATCCGGGGAATCCGGTGTATACAAACTCATTCACGGTCGCGAACAGCTGGGAGAGCTACTACCCCTCTGAGTGGTCGTCAATCCAGACTGGAGCAAAGCAGGCCGCTGCGCTTGGCATCCAGAACGGCATCCTCGCCGGCACGTGGGCTAATAGCGGCGGCGACAACCAGATATACGCCAACTCAGTGAGCGGCAGCGGCTCGCCGTCGTATCTTTCAATGCTGAACTGGTCATATGCTAATGGAATCGGCTTCACCAGTTTCCATGTCTGGTGTGGTGACAATCCCGACGGGTTAAGCCAGTACAAGTCATTGGGATTTGACAAGATCGTCGCTGCTATGCAGGTGTATTACCCTGCGACAAAGTCGGCGTCACTTGGCACCGGGGCCGCCAAGCAGCCCACCCAGCTCACCCTCACCGCGTCCAACACCGCCCCTACCGTCAACCAGTCCGTCACCTTCAAAGCCACCCTGACACCTGTTGGTGGGACACCAATCCCAGAGCCCGTCACCATCTACCACTACCTCAACGGCGTCCGCTACAACGACATCACCGCGTACTCAACGCTCACCTTCGCAACCAAGTGGACCACCCCCGGAGTACGCACCTACTATGCCTCGTTCGCCGGTGACAGCGCGTATCAAGCATCGACGAGCAGCGTCGTCACTATCAACGTCACAACGCCGCTGAGCGGCAACCCCACCCATCTTACCCTCACCGCGTCCAACACCACTCCCGTCGTCAACCAGTCCGTCACCTTCAACGCCACCTTGAGTAGCAGTGGAACGGCCCTCCCGTCTGAGCCCGTTACTATCTACCACTACCTTAACGGCGTCCGCTACAACGACACCACCAACACCACCAACGCCAACGGCCAGATCACCATCACCACGAGCTTTGGCTCTCCCGGCACACGTTCCTACTATGCCTCGTTCGCGGGGGACACTTCGTATAATGTGTCGACGAGCGCGGTCGTGACGATAAGTGTGTATTAGTCCGGACACGCGAGCGAGGGCTTGTTTTGCGCACGAGGCGATCGCGAATACCGACGCTGCGGCTGATATTCGCTGATGGGGGGAGCCAAACTCCGGCACCTACAAGTCCCTCACCAAGTATCAAGGAAGCGCTAAGTACGCCTCGTCGACCGCGACATAATGCGCTTCGGTGACAGTAGCGGCGAGTGAGGTAGACCCAGCCTGCGTGCTCCTTTGGCCATACCTGTGGCTCTTAGCTCATGATCTTTTTTTTTCGATTTGAAGGTCTTAGAGCGCACAGACTCGCCGCCAGTTTCAAATCGGAGCCTTTATAGTGTCTTCTGAACGTTTTTAGGCGTCTAGTTTCTGGGCTTTTGCGAGAGAGTTATGCAGGTATACAAAATCGTTCCATTTTCTGTAGCCCTCCTTCTAGTTACCGTGTTATTTGCAGGCGTCATGACCGCTCCTTCGGCAGCACAGTCGACCCCCCTCGCCATAACCTCCGTCGACCCCACCAACAACACCGTAAACGTCCCGGTCACAAAGACGATCAACGTCACTTTCAATGAGACCGTCCAGCAAGGCACGAACTACTCGAACATCGAGCTTGAGAGGGGCGCTATCAAAGTGAATACCACCATCAGCATCGCCGGCGACACGCTCACTATCAAGTCAAACGCCACGCTTGCCTACAACACCAGCTACACCGCGTTCATTCCCAAAGACGGGGCGAAGAACGGCACGGCGACGGCGACGAGCGATTTCACCTCCCACTTCACGACCGTAGCAGCACCGAATAACGGCAGCACACTTAACGTCACCGCCAACGCCAAGAGCAACGTCGTGAGCGCCAGCGTCACCAAGCAGCCCACCCAGCTCACCCTCACCGCGTCCAACACCGCCCCTACCGTCAACCAGTCCGTCACCTTCAAAGCCACCCTGACACCTGTTGGTGGGACACCAATCCCAGAGCCCGTCACCATCTACCACTACCTCAACGGCGTCCGCTACAACGACATCACCGCGTACTCAACGCTCACCTTCGCAACCAAGTGGACCACCCCCGGAGTACGCACCTACTATGCCTCGTTCGCCGGTGACAGCGCGTATCAAGCATCGACGAGCAGCGTCGTCACTATCAACGTCACAACGCCGCTGAGCGGCAACCCCACCCATCTTACCCTCACCGCGTCCAACACCACTCCCGTCGTCAACCAGTCCGTCACCTTCAACGCCACCTTGAGTAGCAGTGGAACGGCCCTCCCGTCTGAGCCCGTTACTATCTACCACTACCTTAACGGCGTCCGCTACAACGACACCACCAACACCACCAACGCCAACGGCCAGATCACCATCACCACGAGCTTTGGCTCTCCCGGCACACGTTCCTACTATGCCTCGTTCGCCGGTGACGGCTCCTATCAAGCATCGACGAGCAGCGTCGTCACTATCAACGTCGACGCTCAGACCAACGTCACCCTCACCGCCTCCAACACCGCCCCTGCCGTCAACCAATCCGTCACCTTCACCGCCACGCTCTCGTGGTGGAACCCCGCCACTAGCCAATGGGTGGCCGTCACCACTAGCAGCGAGCCGATACAGATTTGGCACACCCTCAACGGCGTTCGCTATAACGATACGACAATTAACACGAACAGCAGCGGCACGGCCACGTTCACACAGAAGTGGACATCAGCCGGCACACGTTCCTACTACGCCACGTTCGCGGGGGACACCTGGTACAAAACCTTTACCAGCAGCGCGGTCACCGTTAACGTCCAGACCAACACGCAAACCATCTATTACGTTCCCCAGGCAGGATCAACGTGGGTCAACCAGGGGACGGCAGGTGCCAGCTACAACGCGTACGTCAGCAATCCTGGCTCATTTCAGACCCAATCAAACGGCTACCCCTATTGGGGTGACGACACGAGCAGTGATTTTGTCTGCATCCCGGCGGGCAGCGCAACCAACAACCAGAACGTCGTTTCGTGGGAGATAGGGTTTCATTTCGCCGGAGTAGTGGCTGGCCAGCGCTACCAGAAAATTTGGGACAAAGCGTGTGGCGGTTTCATGATTGAAATTGACACCGCACTTGGCGCCAGCCACAGTGAACTTACGATCTACCGCGCTACGACCGGCGGCAGCGGGGCGCGCTGGTACATACCAACTGATACCGTACTCCGCGCAGGCCACAATTATTACGTTCAAATTTCCTGGAACACCAGCGCGGGCCCGGGAAACGAACCATACCCAACGGTCTGGATCGGTGAGGACGGAAACGCGCCGGTGCATCAAACGCACTTCGACGAGAGCGGCAACGCTCTTGGCGGAACCGGATCATGGTACAACGATTCAGTGGGATCTGCGAACCTCGGAAATACGGCTTCAGACGCTCCTGGCAACGCGTCAGCGAAGACTGCCTGGCTCGACGGCGGCTTCTTTGTCTATCGGCAATACAACTCAATCGTCAATTTTAGCACCGGTGGAAGTTGGAACACCGACGAACTGCGCTGGACCTAGCCGCGTGTATATCAGGAGTGGATATGAACCGGGGCGATGGCATAAAAAGAATGGTAACCGCGCAAGAGCGCAGCGCAAGCCCTCGGCGAGATTTGCGATAGCAGAGCCGGCGGAGCTGTTGATAAGCATGCTCGAAGGCTGTGTGCGACAGCAAGACCCGCACGAGAGCGGTTTGCGTGACATTGAAAAGGGGTATAGGGAAAACAGAGCGCAATGTGGGCGCCACCTTCAAGGATGAGGAAAAAGGCGCGTGCCCGGCCAGCAGCACGACCGAACTGTGATTGCCTTCTGAAGTGGGAAATATCTTTCGAAGAGAGAAAATGCGTCTTCGATTTTGTCGCTGAACGCTTACAATGCGGTTAAACCCGTTATTTATGATGCCTAATCTGCGTATGTGTAACTATCGGTCATCAATGCTGTGATTCGAGAATCTTAGCCGCAAAGCGCTTCACGTCTGCGGCGTACTCCGTGCTTTTTACATCTCCCTCAAGAATGTCAAGCTTGCCAGCTGCTGGGCTTCCGCAAAGTTTTTCCATGGTTTTGAGTGCTTTTTCACTCCCGGAACCCCCGTACGTGCAAAAGAATGCGACGCTCTTGAACTTGTTCTTGTTCTGCTCTAGATACGCCCGGACCGGGCCGGACATATTTCTTGCCCATACTGGAGTGCCGACAACGACCAGATCATATAACGAGGCATCGTTTTTGGGGGGGGCGATTCTCGCGCGAGTTCTGAGCAATGTCTGCAGCACGAGCTGACTCATGCCCTTTCCCTGCGTGTCGGAGACGATCGCCTCTATGTCGGCGCCGAGGGCGCCTGCAAGCGCTTCAGCCACAATTCTCGTATTTCCGGTTCGTGAGTAAAATGCTACGAGCGATTTCATAGGTTGAGATACGAGGCACTACTTAATAGAACCGCCAGTTTGAGTTGTTGCCAAAAACGAGCTGGAGTCACGCCAATGAACACCGAAGACGTGAATGATGCAAGAAAAGCAACGAATTTCAAAAGTGAGGCTTTGTGAGGCTCCGACCTCGCAACAAACCATTGCTGGGATAATAGTCAGCAGTATAGAGCTTAAATTCGTGCAGTGAGCAGCGAGGGGGCTTTAGCGCCCTCGGCTCCTTTTTTTCGCAAGTAGGCCCGAGCCAAGTAGGGGAGCGTCTTCCTTTGGCCCTATCCTTAGCCCCTAGCTCATTATCTCTTTTTTCGATTTCAAGGCCCCAAAGCAACTAGCGCCTCTCACTCGCCTTTTTTCCGACCGGAGGCTTTATTTATCCCCTGATATTTTGTTAGGGCAACGAACGTTTTACGAGGCAATCATGCGCGTATACAAAATCGTCTCATTTTCTGTGGTCATTCTTCTCATTAGCGTGTTTTTTGCAGGCGCTGTAATCGTTCCTGCCGCGGCTCAGTACGATACGCAATACCAGTATAACGCTGCGCACACCGGCGATTACAGCCCGGTAGCAGGGAGCACACCACCAAACAACGTTCAGAAGTGGAGCTTCGCGACCGGAGACCTCGTCGACTCCTCCCCCGCCGTTTTAAACGGCCTCGTCTACGTGGGAAGCAATGACCACAACGTCTACGCGCTCAACGCCACCACGGGGGCGAAAGTGTGGAACTATACAACCGGGGACCACGTGCTCTCCTCTCCTGCCATTGTTAACGGGGTGGTCTTCGTGGGGAGCGATGACGGCAACGTCTACGCGCTCAACGCCACCACGGGAGCGAAAGTGTGGAACTATACGACCGGAGGCTTGGTTGAATCCTCCCCCGCCGTTTTAAACGGCCTCGTCTACGTGGGAAGCAATGACCACAACCTTTACGCGCTCAACGCCACCACGGGGGCGAAAGTGTGGAACTATACAACCTTAGGCGAGGTGTACTCGTCTCCCGCCGTTTTAAAGGGCGTCGTGTACGTGGGGAGCTATGACAACAACCTTTACGCGCTCAACGCCACCACGGGGGCGAAAGTGTGGAACTATACGACCGGAGGCTTGGTTGAATCCTCCCCCGCCGTCAGTAACGGGGTGGTCTTCGTGGGGAGCGATGACAACAACCTTTACGCGCTCAACGCCACCACGGGGGCGAAAGTGTGGAACTATACGACCGGAGGCCACGTGCTCTCCTCTCCTGCCGTTGTCAACGGCACGTTGTACGTCGGAAGTTCTGACAACAACCTCTACGCGCTCAACGCCAGCAACGGGGCGAAGCTGTGGAGCTTTGCAACCGGGTTCACGGTTTACTCCTCTCCCGCAGTCGCCAACGGCGTCGTCTACGTGGGGAGCGATGACAGCAACGTCTACGCGCTCAACGCCAGCAACGGGGCGAAGCTGTGGAGCTTTGCAACCGCGGCCGGGGTGGAATCCTCGCCTGCTGTCGTTAACGGCACGGTGTATGTAGGGAGCGAGGACAGCAACGTCTACGCAATCGGCAACGGAGCTGCGGCGACAAGTCATGGGATACCCGGCTTCGACGTCACGCTCGCTCTTGTCGGACTCATAATCATCGCGTACGCATTGAAGAGAAAGCGTTAGCGCCCTCCGACCTCTCTTTCGTTACGCGAAGGGGCGTGCCGAAACACCTAGAACTTGCATGAACGTGCCTAGCTCAGGTTTTTAACCTGGGCCTTCCCAGTACTTTATATAAATGTCATAAACCGAATCAGGAAGCGGATGCTTGTAAAATCGCCCGTCAACGCCCGATACACCGTGAGTGAGAATATAAGCGCGATTTGACGGCTCCCATTGAATTGTATGGCCGTGCTGCTCGGTAAATTTTTGCAGGTCGCCAAGAATGGAATGTCCCTTGATCCGCGACATGCATTTTCTGCCTCTTGACCCCGCCTCTTAAGAAAATTAAGGGCCGGGGGCGACATTCAAAGCCGCTTAACCTAGATTAGCGCCCCTCCGTAAAGATGGCGAGGTCGATTGCATTCCCCATCGCAGTATATCCTGCGGGGTTCGGATGCACGCCGTCAGCCATTACGAGCGCAGGATTTGAATGTCCAGGATTCAATGGGTTGTCTATGACTGGATAAAAATTGATGACGGGGTATCCCTTCAAATTGGCGTACTCAACTATCCACGCGTTCAAACTATCCCGTTCCGCGAGGTGGTAACTGCTCGGTATGACGGTACACAGGACAGGCACGGCGCCGTAGGATTCGACACGACTGCACATCGCCACGATATTCGCCTGTGTAGTTGCAAGCGGCACTTCACCATTCACTATGTCATTCGTACCGCCCATGATAATGACGAAATGCGGGTCTAACGCAAGGGCCGTGTTTATACGGGCGAGCATATCCGCCGTCTTAGCCCCGCCGACGCCCTGATCGACTACCTCCCAATCCCCGCCGAGGCGTGTTTTGAGATGATACGGCCAGTTATTGGGGTCAGAAAACCCTTCCGTGATTGAATCTCCGACACAAACGATTAGGTGCGCGTGCAGCGGGTGCGGTGGAGAGGCTGGGTCTGAAGCAGTGTTACCGCTGCTGCCGAAGGGAAACGAGCCCGCTATGAGCGATAACAGTAAAAGGACTAGCACGCCGTAAAGGATATATCGCTTGTCGACCTGTCGGGAGGGCTCCCGGGGCGGCAGAGCGTGTGACGGCTTATCGCCTGAAGGCTTTTTTGGGGGAGGTTGGAGAGACGGGCGGAGCGATAGCCGTGCTGGGGCGATGAACGACGCACCGCAATCTGCGCAAAATGCGGCGTACGGTTGATTCCTCACGCCACATTTCTCGCAGAACTTTTTGTTATCCATAACGCGCTCGTATACGTAAGTCGGCTCAAGGAATAGTGCCAAGGTCGGTTTATTCTAAGTGTTGCCTACCGTTTTGGCTTACACACACGACTTAAAGATACCGATTTATGCCGCCTTTTTTGATGTGTTAACGTGCACATTCATAGAAACGCGTTCCCTCGTTGAGACATACCGCGTCAGCGGTCGCTTTGAGAGCACATACTTGCAGTTGGGTTATCGCGTTCAGCACGAATTCGCCACTCGTACAAGCAATCACGCCCGGATCAATAAAGGCGAGAAGAGAGGGCCTTCTACAAGCTCTTTGCTGCCTACATTCACACAATACCGCTAGAATAGCTAATAGAAAGCGTGGAACGAGCGAGGCGAGACGCCCTACTACGGTATGTGGTAATATAGGGGGCAGCGTGCAGCTACTGCCTCGGCAGAGCCGAACGGCTTGAGGGATCGTATTTGCGAACGCTTGCGCTCGAGTTGGGGGAGACAGTCACATCCAACCCTTCTCCACCCAATACTCATACTGATGAACCCAGTCCGCCTTGTTTGCCTCGATTAGTTGCGCGAAAAACGCTCTTCTCGCTGCGATCTCCTTCTCCTGCGCCGGATACGAGCGCTTTGTTTGGATCGATTCTGCGAGCGTCGTTCCAAGCTTGAACGCCTCATTGATAGCAGCGTCAAGCGCAGCGGGATTCCTGTCAAGGGCAACGCCGACCTGCCCTACCGTCACGACGCCTAGTTCATTCAGGAAATGGTTCATGTAGTCGAGCACTTCTGCATCACCGGAACCACCGCACGTGGCCACGGAACAGCCATATTTACCCGAAAGCAACTGACAATGAATGGCATCGGCCATGCGATCGATCACTGTCTTAAGTTGCGCTGTCACGCCGTGCATGTACACAGGCGACCCGAGCACGATGCCATCGGCACTGAGCATCTTGTCTACCAATTCAGCGAGATCGTCCTCCTGGACGCACTCGCCTTCAGCGTAACAAACTAGACACCCTAGACAATACCGTATGTCTAGTGCGCCAATATCAACCAGTTCCGTTTCTGCTCCGTGCTGCCTCGCACCGTCTAAGACAGCGTCAACCAGCTTAAGCGTCCGACTGTTCTTCCCACGCGGACTGCTGTTTATTCCGAGTATTTTCATCGTTGCACCTCGATTACGTACGACAGGCCCCGCTGCTAAAATAGTTAGTTCAGACTGACAACAAACATACGCCCGATATAAACTTGCTACCGCTGTGCGGCAATGTTTGCGAAGAGGAGGAACTGGGATTGCATAGCAGAGCACAATGTACGCCAAGCGCAGCGACTAGCTGACGTGATGTTCGTATATCACCTGTATGCACACAAAGCGGCCACGCGTGCACCAAAAACAAGGGAGCAAAGCGGCTCAGTGATGCACGGCCTGGTTAGTTCCGCGTCGGTGGCCTGGCTGGGTTGAATGCAAGTTCTGATTTTTTATAAAAAAATGTAAAGAACGGCGCTACGTCGAGATCGCGTGATCGGGTTTATATAGTGCTTTCTAATTACCTCTTAAGTGAAAGCAGGCCGGGAGCTTAAGAACAATCACGGCCTGCCCCACGAAGTTAGACACAGAAGACTATCGACCTATTATTATATAGCCTTGGATGGTTGTCTGCGTCTTCCTTCTTGTGGTCTTCGTTCGAGCGAAGCTATTGAACACATATGGAGCGATACACATGAAAGATCTGGATACAAGACAGAAGTTCCTTAAGCTACGAGCTCAAGAGAAGTCGCTGAGGACGATCGAAAAGGAGATCGGCACCTCAAGGCGAACGTTAGCAACATGGGAAAGGGAGTACAAAGAAGAGCTCGAGGGCCTAAAAGCGACAGAGCTTGGAGCCTTGCAAGAGCGGTACCGGCTGATAACGAAGGACAAGTTGGAGCGGTACGGCGCGGAACTGCAGCGCGTGACCGAGGAGCTGGAAAGGCGCGACCTAACAAACGTGCCGACGCCGAAGCTGTACGATCTGATGATAAAGCTGAACGCCTGTATTGAAAAGGCGTGCCCGGCCCCGATCTTAGGCGATGAGAAGAATGAACCCTTGGACACGACGGATTGGGAGACCATGAAGCAATTTCACAGACTAATGTTTATACTCGTGTCCAAGTCAGCATCGGCTGGCGAACACATTGAAGCGCTTATCACACTCATTAATTGGGAATCAAACAGCCCAGCCTGCGCGAAGTTCACGGTTCTTAACGAGGAGGACAGGGCCGTCCAAATTCAGCAACACGGAGATGCTGTCCTCGAAATTTTTAATGAATGGACAAAAACGGATGAGTACTTAAGATTTCTTAACGATATGGACTGGCAAGGATAAATTGTGATTCCCGCATGCGATTCGACCAAAATCTCACACAATGATTAAACAGAAGCAAACTTGCTCGCCTTTTAGTAAGGTCGCGTCGCCCTCTCCCTTCCTAGGGCGACACGGGTGAGCCCTGTTATTTGCAGCGCAGTCCCGCCTGGATTTGATCGCAGCTGCAATTGTCCTAACGTCTTGACGGAGTGCTACGTGATGAGCAAACGGTTGATCGAACAAGGATAAGTTGACCCGAGAAAACTACGTGATCCGTTCTGCATGGTCGCGAGGCAATCTGCGGAAAAGAACGAAGAGATCACTTACTCTGCAGGCCTTGGACTTTGTTGATCAAGGTTTAGAAACTGATTGGTAAAAGGCTATCAGCTCCCCAATAACTAATCAAAAGGCATCAATAGCTTCTTCTTTAAAACGCAGGTCTAAAGTTCACAAAAACGAGAATAGACGTCTGAGTGGATTCGAACGCCCGACCTTCGCCGTTTAAACGCTCTTTTTTTCGAATTCGAGCCCGTGCTGAGCTTTTCTGTTGCATGTTCAACAACTTTGACGAGAAAAGCGAGGGCAGCTTCGTGCACCGTTTGATATATCCCCACTTTGGAGCCGACAAGCCCTTGAAACTCCCGCGGGAGCCGAATGATCGGGTAGGCGTGAGACAGCTTCGAACTATGAAGGCCTATCTTGTGCGTGCGGAGCAGTTGCACAGGTGACGATAAGCTATGCCAAGTAATAATGTTGCCAGTCTTGAAGAGTCGATGCTGCTCAAATTATATACCAAACAAAGCCAATTCTGTCTCGGTTCCACTCGTGGCAAACCTTAGGCAATTCGGCTATCGTCTGCTCAGCGCGCCGTACGAACTTATCTTCAAGGAAGAGATGGG
>Ga0255361_1000082_pt1 | contig 25532 bp, 28 predicted proteins | sample GFST75r1metaG_FD_186005 | JGI IMG/M metagenome (GOLD analysis project Ga0255361, IMG submission 186005) | Peat soil microbial communities from Stordalen Mire, Sweden - G.F.S.T75.r1 | ecosystem: Environmental > Terrestrial > Soil > Wetlands > Peat | place: Sweden: Norrbotten County, Stordalen... | reverse complement strand
TCAACAAATATAATCACCACTCCATCTACGATATCTTCTGAAGTTTTGTAAGGTGTTATACGCATAAGATACCAATTATCATCTAGGGTTTGAATTTCTATCTCCTTATGAATTAATCGATGAATCACCTGTTTAATGTCCTCGTTTAAATTTTCATATCTTATATTAGACGTTATATCGCTAAGAGGACGCCCTAAATCAGATCGCCTTATTTTTATAAGTTCACTTGCTTCTGGAGTGAAATTTCTTATGTTAAGATCCTTGTCAAGGAATATTGTAGGAATTTCAGTACTGTTAAAGAAGTTATTCAAATCATCAATAGCTCTGGTGAGTTCATCAATCTTTGACTGTAATTCTGAATTCACAGTTGCCAATTCCTCATTAATAGATTGTAACTCTTCCTTGGAAGTTTCCAATTCCTCATTAGTACTCTGTGATTCCTCATTCATTGATTGTAATTCTTCATTAGATGCCTTAAGTTCCTCGTAAGAAGTTTCCATCTCTTCAGTAGTAACATTAAGCCGTTCCTTTGTCTCCATTAATTCATTTTCAAGTTCAGAAACACGATCGTCATTTACACTACCTGTACTCAATTTAATTTTTTCCTCTTCCGACTTTCTAGGTTTTCCAACATCTTCAAAAGATACTACAAGTAAATTTCGCATGACTTCCGGTTCTTTTATAAATTTGATTGTTGTATTAACATTGTTATATTCACCATTAGTTTTGACTCTTAATCCTTCCAAAAAAACATCCTTTTTGTTAGAAATCGCTTTCTTAATTGCAGACCTTAATTCAAACTTAATGCCATCCCTTGCCATATCAAACAGATTTAAACGTGCTTTTCCCGGGGCAGGTTCTAAATACTTTCCCATTCTACCATGAATATAAAATATTTCACCAGAATCATTAATTATAACCGATGGCGGTGCATATATATCAAGTAACTGTCTAGTAGCCAAGTTAGATACATCTATTCTTTCATTTTTATCTCCTAACTCAGATCCCTTATCACTTACCCTTCCTGTGTATGATGTAAACAAATTCGATGCTTCTATACGTTTCCTAGGAAAACCCGATTGTTTATTGGATTTAAATATTTTCCATTTCTTATCCATGCTAGAAAAAACATCCAAAGCATCACCAACACTCTCAGAGGGCCCTAAAAAAAGTATACCATCAGGATTCAAAGCATAATTAAATATAGATAACAAATTTTTCTGAGCATCTGATTTCAGATAAATCAACAGATTTCTGCACGATATCATATCTAACTTAGTGAATGGAGGTTCTTTAAGAACGTTATGCACTGCAAAAACAGCTAATTCCCTTATTTTACTTTTAATATGATATTTACCTTCCTTCTTAATAAAAAATTTTTTAAGACGCTTCTCGCCTACATCAACTATAATATTATCATGATAAACACCTTTACGAGCAATATTAATGGCAATATCGTCTAAATCTGTTCCGAATATCTGTACTTCAAAATATTTTCCCATGGACTCCATAACTTCCCGGAGGATTATAGCAATGGAATAAACCTCTTCACCACTTGAACAACCCGGAACCCAAACACGTATGGCTTCCGATTCATCTTTACCTGCCAAAAGTTCAGGTAATATTTTAAATTTTAGCGAATTAAATGCTTCAGGGTCACGGAAAAAACTTGTGACATTTATAAGGAGTTCCTGGAATAAATGATCGATTTCTTCAGGGTGCCGCTGCAGATAAAGAGCATAATCAGCAATATTATCGATCTGGTGAATATTCGCACGTTTCCCAATCCGACGGTTCATAGTGCTTTCTTTGTAAGACGAGAAGTCATGACCCGTATGGTTTCTGATTAATATAAATATTTTTTGAAGATCCTGTTCCACCTTTACTTCGCCGGTGTCGATTTTATTCATGATTTTATGTGAGGATTGAATATAGGAAATGATGGATTTAGGCATTTCTTCAGGTGGAAGAACGAAGTCTACGATTCCCGTTTTTATAGCGCTGATAGGCATGCTATTTGATTCAGTAGTTTTAGGATCTTGGGCTATGGTCATTCCTCCTTCAGATTTGATTTCTTTAAGACCAATAGTTCCATCAACTCCAAATCCAGATAGAATAATGCATATTGCATTATCCTTTTGATCTTCTGCCAAACTCTTTAAAAAGAAGTTAATTGGCGTTCTCAAACCGTGAGGTTCAGAAGGCTCTAATAATTGTAGAACACCATTTAATATAGCCATATCCTTATTTGGCGGTATAACATATACATGGTTAGGTTCTACTTTCATTCCATCCTCCATTTGAATAACATCCATAGATGTATATCTATTTAATAATTCCACCATGGAGCTTTTATGAGTGGGATCTAAATGTTGTACCAGCACAAATCCCGAACCACTGTCTGGAGGCATATGCATGAAAAATTTTTTTAAAGCATCCAAACCTCCTGCAGATGAACCTATACCTGTAATGGGGAAGAATTTTTCAATTATTTCTTCTGGTTTTTCAGCCGTTTTTTCCTTCTTGTTTATCTCAGCTTTCATAATAACCCCTTATATTCTACTCTCTGAGTTATAAACTTCAAATTTATGATTATTTATGGAATAAATAAAAATTTTTTTTTAGCTCATCTTTAAATTTTTTATTTTGGTGGTAAAGTTACTGTGTTAAACCAATAATGTTCGATGGATTTAATTACTTTAATAAATTTATTTAAATCGATAAGTTTGGTGAGATGAGCATTAGCATAGTTCATATAAGTATGATTTATGTCCCATTCTGACTGAGATGTGGTTAAAACAATCAAGGGAATCTGTTTTAATTGAGGATCTTCTTTAATCTCTTGTAAAACCTGTCTACCATCTTTCTTTAGTAAGTTCAGATCCAGTAATATGAGATCCGGACGCACCGCATCAGAGTGTTTATTTTTTCGATGCAGAAATTCCATGGCTTCTACTCCATTAGTCACCATATGCTTGTTATTTTTAATTTCACCCTCTTTAAATACTTCAATCATCAATCAGTTATCTCCTAAGTTATCTTCTATTAATAGAATCTCAATAGGTTTAATGATATCAACCTTCAAGAAGTGTTCACCTTCTTAGGAATCGAAGAATAGATGTTCTTATAAAAATAACTTTTAAAGGTTTAAAATTCATTTATAACATCAATTAAACTAATAAAATTAAATTTTCATTAGTATTTAATAATGTATAGTGTTGTACTTGACATCTTCTTAAATATTATGTTTTAATATTTTTATTGTAATTGCATGATGAGTGAATAAGATTTTAATTCAGAAATCAAAACTATTGTAGAAAGAATGAAAAATTCATTCGTTTGGCTTATTAAAATTTGAATCATGTATTATAAAAAATTCAAGAAATAAAGTGGAGTAGTAACACATTTGAGAGTTAAATAAAAAAATATATATTTATCATTAATAATAATGACATTCAATTTGTTTCAACATGCTTAAGTGGAAGTGAGAATGTGGTTTTAGGAATAAATGATCCCTGGGTTTGGGGAGCCTACATTGGAAGTATTCTAGCAATGCTTTTATGTGTAGTTTATGGAATCATAAATTGGAATAAAGGCGGAGAAGATGAAGAAGGAGAAATCAAAGAAGAAATGAACTGGCATAAAAAAGAAAAAGAAATGGAAAAGAAAGAATTAGGAATATGGGATGAAGAAGGATAGGTGAGTTAATTGGCTAATAATTTACTTGATCTAACTATTATAGTTTTAATATACTTAGCATTGATTATTTATGTGGGATACGTGGCCTGGCGGCGTACTAAGTCTGCGGATGATTATATGGTCGCTGGAAGGGCAACCCACCCATTTATAATGGCTTTAAGTTATGGTGCTACTTTCATCAGTACAGCTGCCATTGTAGGTTTTGGTGGAGTAGCCGGAGTATATGGAATGGGATTACTATGGCTCACCTTTTTAAACATACTGGTAGGTATATTTATTGCATTTGTATTCTTTGGGAAACGCACCCGAAAGATCGGTCATAATCTAAAAGCATTAACTTTTCCCGAGTTATTATCGCGACGTTTCAACAGTAAATTCATTCAATACTTCAGTGGAGCGGTAATATTTTTAGGAATGCCACTGTACGCATCGGTAGTTTTAATAGGAATGGCCAGATTTGTCGAAACAACCCTTAGCATCAATTATAATATAGCTTTAGTGGCTTTAGCTATTATAGTATCAGTTTACGTTATTTTTGGTGGTATAAGAGGTGTAATGTACACCGATGCATTACAGGGAACCATAATGTTCATAGGAATGATAATTCTACTAGGAGCAACTTATTGGATATTGGGAGGTGTAACAGGAGGTAACCAAGCTCTCACCAACTTGATTCACGTAGTACCCGCTCAATCAACTGCCGTAGCAGCAGCTACAGGATTCACAGGTTGGACTTCTATGCCATCCTTAGGAAGCCCATTCTGGTGGACCCTGGTAAGTACCCTGATATTGGGAGTGGGAATAGGAGTACTATCACAACCTCAACTAGCCGTAAGATTCATGACAGTGAAATCAAACCGGGAACTCAACAGAGCAGTATTGATTGGAGGAATATTCATTTTCATGATGACCGGAACTGCCTTTATTGTCGGGGCGCTTTCCAATGTTTATTTCTTCAATACTATAGGTAAAATAGCTATACAGGTTGTTGGAGGTAATGCTGACAATATAATACCTGCATTTATCAGCGCAGCAATGCCTGTATGGTTTGCCTACTTATTCATGATAACCCTACTTTCCGCGGCTATGTCCACTCTCTCTGCTCAATTCCACGTGCAGGGAACATCTTTAGGACATGATATATATGAAACTGTTTCTGGAAAGAAAGGCCGAGCATCAGTCCTGATGGCCCGATTAGGAATAGTAGTAGCGGTTATTATAGCAGTTATACTAGGATTCACCCTACCACCTAACATCATAGCTGTGGGAACTGCTATGTGGTTTAGTTTAGCCGCAGCTGCTTTCCTCTCTATGTATGCCTTCGCATTGTTCTGGAAACGTTCCACCAAAGCTGGTGTAATCTCTGGTCTGGTTATTGGAACCGTAGTCAGCGTATTCTGGATTGTATTCGAATTTACAACATCTGCAGAGGCATTGGGTATTTCTAAAGCATTAACAGGTAAAGCTGTGCTTATAACAACAGCTCCATGGCCTACTGTTGATTCCATAGTAATAGCCTTGCCAATAGCATTTGTGATTACAATTGTGGTGAGTCTGCTGACTAAACCACCTAGCAAAGAACACATTGAAAAATGTTTCAGTGGAGTAAAATGAATCTCCACCTACTTTTTCTATTTTTTTGAAGAGATAACTTTTAAAGATAAAAATAAATTTTTTACAGGTTTTGCTCATTCTTAAGGAATTAATATCAATTTATTTTACTTAAATTTGCATTTAGGAAGGTATAAGTATAACAGAGTATATATTATTAATTTACTGTTCAATTGAAAAATTTAATTTTATTAAATTTTTTAATTTATTTAATTAAAAAAAACCGATTCTTATTTAAGGTGATATTTTATGAGGATAATGGAAGAAATTATAGGTAAAGAAGTTCTTGATAATTCTGCAATTGTTATTGGTAGAGTAAAGGATATAGAAGTTAATATAGAAACTAATGAAATAGAAGCTTTAGTATTAGGTAAAGGCGGAATTAAAGAAAGTCTTGGTCTTTCTGGTGATGAAATTATTATATCTTATGATATAATAAAAGGAATAGGGGATAAAATACTCATAAATCGGTAGTTAATTAGGTTTAGACTTTACAAATCTAATTTAAATATTTAAAATTAATTAACAAATAAGATAATTTAATAAAACATTTGAATATTGGATCTTTTTTTCTAAAATCTTCATAAAAATTCTTTAAATAAATTTTTAGAAACTTTAATATTGTTTTTTTTAATAAAAAATCTTTAAATATTATATATTTTGGAATTGTTAGGTGAAAATTTAATGAAATCTAATTCAGATTTAATTGAACTTCTTAAAGAGAATGAAGTCATTAAATTCGGTAAATTCAGGCTTTCCTCAGGGATTGAAAGTCATTACTACGTGGATATGAAGAAGGCTATTACTAATCCTCAGATACTCGGAGAAGTAGCGGAAATATTATCTGGTAAAATAAATAAAATGTGCGTCGATAGGGTGGCCGGCCCAGCATTAGGAGCTATACCAATTGTCACTGCAGTTTCACTCTATTCTGGACTTCCCATGATTATGATCAGGAAAGCTAAAAAAGATTACGGAACTACTAATCTATTAGAAGGTGATTTGGAGAAGGGAAATTTAGTGGTTGTATTCGAGGATGTGACTACCACTGGTAATTCACTTTTAACAGCAATTGAAGCCGTTTTAGAGAATGGCGGTAAAGTTGAAAAAGCTTTTGTAGTCGTTGATCGGGCGGAAGGTGCTATAGATAATCTTGAAGAGAAAGGAATTATTTTAGAGCCTTTGGTATCAGTTAATGATTTGAAGTAAAGTAAATTTTTTTATTAAAACAACTTTATTTATTACATTAAATTTTAATAGTTCTATATATCTAAAAAAAAAATTATATCTTTAAGGTGGAAATTTTATGAATGTATTATTAGGTGCAGCGGGTGCTTTTTTAATTATTATCGGTTTACTCAGACAATTCGTTCCAGCTACACTACACATAGGTTACCATATAATTATATTACCTGGTTACTTTATTGTTGGGTTAGGATTTTTGATAATTATTGCAGGTTTTTTTGTAAATGTACCTGGAAAATTAGAACCAAATAATAAAACCAAAAAAAATTAAGATATCGTTCTTATTTCTATAAAAAGTTTTTTTTTATTCTTTTAAATGTTTAACCAGATGTTTCAACTCCGGTAATATTAATTTAAGACCTAATTTAACCGCATTAGGAGATCCAGGTATTGAAATTATTAATGTTTTTTTATAAACTCCTGCAGTAGCCCTACTTAATAAAGCACCTGTTCCAAGTTCTTTATAAGTTTCATATCTAAAAATTTCTCCGAATCCAGTAAGTTCCTTCTCAAATATAGCTTTAAAAGTTTCAATAGTTATGTCTCTACTCCCTATTCCAGTTCCACCAGTAGTGATTATTACATCAGCCTTTTTATTTTCAATAATATCTATTACTTGGGATAAAAGAAGTTTTGACTCATCTGGTATTATAGAGTAGGATACTAATTCGTGTTTATTTTCCACAGCGTCTGTTATCATCTTTCCAGAGACATCAGTTTGTTTTGATTGGAGATAATCCTTATATTTTGAATCACTTAAAGTTATAACTCCAATTTTTACTTTTGATGGCGATTGTTTTCGATGTTCTTCCATACTTTGACTTTTCATTATTTTTTACACCAATAATAATTCAGCATTTTTTTTTAATAAATTTATTTTTAAAGTAATTTATCTTAAATGAATTATTGGATTTAAATTAAACATTTCATAATATTTATATTATTAATATGTTTAACTAAAATTAATTGAATGGAAATAGTTTAAATAAAGTGGATTGTAGAATATTTTCAAAATTATAAATATATTTTAGAAAAAAAGTAAAAATTCATTATTCTATTAAAACGGAGTGGAGGAAGGGCTTAGGTCCAAAACGGAGGCGGTTTATATTATTGCGAAAGAATAAACGACGAGTCTAAACACGCCCTTCCTCAACAATAATATTTATTTTTAATAACATAAAAACCTTTTGCACATGGTATGGTAAATATGTTAAAAATCATTTTAGCGATTGAATCCCAAAATGATTAGATTTAATAACTAATATTTACAAATTTGGTCATTAAAACATAGAAAATTTAATATAAACGATTTTAACAGGTTTCAGATATGGTAAAAAATAAGGTTTATGTTCTGGATAGTTCTGGAATTATTGGAGGATTCTTCTCTAAAAAGTTTGCAAATTTCACTACAAGCCAAGTTATAAATGAAATTAAGGATTTAAAATCAGAGATATTTCTACAATCTGCTCTGGAAAATGGACATATAACCATTAAGGAGCCTGCACCTCAAGATTCTAAACAAGTAAAGAGGGTTATAACCGAATCAGGAGATATATTAAGATTATCTGATGTAGATAAACAAGTTATAGCATTAGCTTTAACTATTAAAAGAGATGGAATGGATCCTATAGTAGTTACAGATGATTATTCAATCCAAAACGTTCTTAAAATCATTGGAATATCCTATCGAAGTGTTCTAACCAAGGGAATAGAAAATATCGTTGGATGGATTAAGATTTGCAAAGGATGTAAAAAGAAGTATCCTTCAAACAATTCTTTAACCGAATGCGAAATATGTGGTTCTCCCATCTATCGGAAAAGAATAAAGAAGATAGAATAAATCATCTAAAAAAAAATTAATTAAGTAAAATTTTAATTAAATGAAATAAAAAAAACCGTATTAGTTTCAGGAGAATTCATTCTAATGACGAAGAATAATTGTAACAACAGAACCTTGATTAATGTTGATCCCATGCTTATTGGTGTGGTGGTTCATGGCCCGGAAATAGTGGATTCAGGATACGCTGCAAAAATAATTGATATCCTCCAGGATTATGGGGAGGTAAAAGCCAGATTAGGCGGGACCATGGGTAGAACTGCTGTTTTAGATGCGGAACTTGAGAGTATAATTGATATAAGTCAGAAATTACTGCCCAGCCAATCCATCAACAAATTCGTTGAGGAAGGATTAGATATAATTTTTTTAATTAACTATGGGAAATCAAGCTTGACTGGACACACTTTTGGATTCAAAGTGCTGAATAATTGCCCGGGTAATCCACCTTTAATCCAAATTGAAAGACCAGGCGAAGCTGATGGAAGTTTGGTGGCATGGAAATCAGATATTGAAAAATTTGCAGTAATTTTAGCTAAAGAACTTAATCTAGAGATGATTAATCCCACGAGAATAGTAACTGAAATTAATAGTAAGTCACGCTACACTCAAGAAAATCTTAAATCGTATCGTAAAATTGCAGGTGTATCACCCCAAGAGAACCTGTTCGTAAATGGTATAGTAGTAGGAAAATCTACTACTAATGAAGTCACTATTGTTGCTGAGGATGGAATTATAACTGCTATCGATGGTGGTGAAATTAAAGGACATGGAATACAAAAATTGGGCAAAATTGATCTGGGGAAAGCTATTATTAAAACAGGTTTGCTTAGGAAATCCGTGGTTAAACCTCGTGTTTTAGAATCCTCAAAGAATTATAAATCCCCAAAAGTAGCTTTCCTGAATCATGCTGCAGAGGATATTTATAAATTTAATAATATGGATATGGTCGTTACTGTAGGTGATGATACGACATTAGTCGCTGCTGATATATTATATCGGTTTAATGTACCTATTATAGGGATTACCGATGGTGATTTAGATAAAGTAGTTCAAAAGGGTTTCATAACTACTGGATCAGTAATAGTGGAGCTTGAGAGTGGATGTGATGATTATATTGGTGAAAAAATCCTCTTTGAACTTTTTAATGGAAAAGAAACCATGAGAATAGAAAATATAGAAAATTTTAAAAATGAATTAATACAAATTATAAATAACACCACTAAACGCTATAATATTAAATACAACTGAATTATAAGCTAATAATTATATATATTTATTTAAATATTGATCAAAGATTGACTATGAATTATTTCTAAATTGAGGTGTCCCATTTGGATTTAAATGCGCTTATTAATTCTATAAGGAATTTTGAAGGAATTAAAAGGAAGAATCTCATAAAAGATGTCACTGACATTCTTCAGGATAGTTATAATGTTTCTGGAAAAACAGTTTTAGGCTTTGGAGATGATGCTTCAGCTATAGACATAGAAAATAATCAATTACTCCTTCTGGCAGCTGATGGAATGTGGGGTAAGTTAATGGATGCCGATCCAAGATGGGCAGGTTATTGCTCTGTTCTAGTGAATGTCAATGATATAGCTGCTATGGGTGGTATACCAATGGGTATGACTAACATATTATCAGTTAATGATCATGCCGTATGTAAAGCTATAATGGAAGGGGTAAGAGAAGGCGTCCATAAATTCGGAGTACCCATGGTGGGAGGTCACGTTCATCCTGATACTCCTTATAATGCTCTGGATGTTTCAATAACTGGAATAATTGGTAGGGATGATGTTATTACTAGTGGAGGTGCTCAAGTCGGTGACTGGGTGATAGTTGCTATTGACTTGGATGGGAAGCCCCATCCTAAATTTCCCTTAAATTGGGATACTACGACTATGAAGAGTCCTGAAATGGTACAGGAGCAGATAGCTGTTATGAACAGTATTGCAAGTAAGCATCTGGTTACTGCAGGTAGAGATATAAGCAACCCAGGAACATTGGGTACTTTGGGGATGCTTCTGGAGTCATCGGGTGTAGGTGCGCTGATTGATTTAGAAAAAATTCCTAGAAATGATAGTGTAGATTGGTATGATTGGCTTAAACTTTACCCAGGATCTGGTTTCGTTTTAACTGCTGAAGAAAAGAATGTAAATGAATGTTTGAAACTCTTAGAGGATGTTAATATAACTTCAAAGGCTGTAGGTAAGATTATTGAGGAGAAAAAATTTTATTTGACTTACAGAAACCAAAAAGAGGTTTTATATAATTTTGATAAAGATAAAATTATGGGTGTTAAAGAAAACATATCTTAAAAAAAAATAATGAGGATTTATGATTAAATCATCTTATAAATGGGGATTTTTTTATGCTAGTTAAAATTAACGGGGAGGAATTACACCTTCCTGATGGTTCCACCATAAGAAATGCCATAGACGCGTTTAATGCACCTTATATGGAAGGTTGTGTTTTAGGCTTAATACAGGGTAAAGAAGAAGTAGAAAGCCATGTAAATAAGTATAGTTTGAAAACAAGCAAGGGCAGTATTATAATCGAACTGTTAACTAATGCTTCTGAGAAGATCGTTGAAACTTGGAAGAAGAGGTATAAAGATTTTAATGGTCTGCGTATAAGATGGACTACCAGTAATGATGTAGCATTAGGTCCTATAAAAACAGATTTAGAACCTACCCGGGAAGAATATGAGTATGAACGTTGGGATGTTATTTTAAGTCTTTCTGGATTTACTTCTGAAGCTACACATATTATATTTAGTAAAGATAAGCATCGAGCAGTATATGGTGTGCCCGGAAACCATAAAGGTGTTTTCGCCCGTGTTGTAGGTGGTAAAAGAACTATTATGAAACTCACAGATAAGGATGTTATAAAACAGGTGAAACCGGTTGTGGAGAGGAAGAGTATAGTGAAAAGTGCAGCCATAACTAATTTGGATACACAAATTTCTGCAGGGAATGAAATATTCACTTATACTTTAGTAGAAACCACGAGTAAATCTCCTCAATCAGCTGAACATTTCTTCGCTCTTTCAGATGAGGGTAATATACGTATTGACTATGAATCTAATTCATTTGTAGGTTTTTACAGTTTACAGGGATTGGAAAGTCCGCAAGAATATGTGGATCAGCGTAAGAGAGGGACTGTAACTCTCAGAAACACTGGTAAAGGCGTTGGGAGAATATATATTTACCGGGAGGATCGAGTATCAACCCCTTCCCATTCAGTTGTTGGTGAAGTTCTAAAGGGGATGGAAATTCTGGACATCGCTCGAACGGGTGATATGGTTACATTTAAAACTGAACCGGAGCGAATAATGACACTTTCTTTAACTCAGAAGAAAGCTGAAGAATTATTACTTAGGCAAGATATTAAACAGGTGAGGGATGGTATTTTGGATGATGATGCGATAATCATTAGACAGGAACCCCGTTTCACTATGGATATTATTGGAGAGAAGCAGGTTAAAACAGTTGGTATAAATAAAGAGGATTTAATTTACATAACCATTTATGATGATACTCCTCGTTCATCTTGGTACTTTAAAAAGATAACTGGTCTTATAGATTCACCAGTAGGTTCCCTTAAAGTTCACCTTGCCTATCCTAGCATGAAGGTTATGATGTTTCAAGGAAGTCCTAAAGATTCTAAAGGTTTAATACCTGAAAACAACCCCAAAGAAAAGGTGGAAGCAGGAGAGATAGGCTTAACTAACATGTCCAAAAGGTTTACGGGGATGTTAGGCGTGCGTTTTGAGGATAATAATGAATTCGGCCCTACAGGGGAACCTTTCCAAGGTACTAATATTTTAGGGAAAGTTGTGAAAGGAATTGAAAATTTGGAGAAATATAAGGAGGGAGAAACGGTTTATGTCACCACTAGAAAACCCTAAAGTCACTAGGATGATTATTCTGGGACCTTCAGCTAATATAAGTCAATCTGAACTTGTAAGGAAATTACATATGATGGAACTTCCACTTACCATTAAATCCACCTGTTACGGAGCTGCTGTAAGTGGCGATGAAGAAATTGTTAAGAAAGCTATAGAAGATGTCAGGGCATTGGATCCCTATAACATATTCTCCAAGGATAGAGGATTCCCACCTGGAGATCCTAGAAGATGCAGAGCTAAAAGAGGAGGAGCTAGAGAGGGCTTTCATCAATTGGAGAGGGAATTTGAATTATTAGACGCTGTGAGTAACGCTTTGGAGCATCCTCAAAAAGTAAGCCTCAAAAAAGCTAAAAAAGTGTCACCTGAAGAATTTAAGGAAATAGCAGAGGAGAATTGAAAATGAAAATTACAACTTCATCAACGGGAACGGAAATAGAATCATTAGCCCTAACCATACATAAGCTAGTAAATGAATTACCCGTAACCATGCGCACTAGAAACTCTAATGGAATTCGATTAGAAAAAGGTGTTATTGTGGAATATGATTATACCGGCCCTATTTTAGAGAAAGTGCTAGATAATGGTAAAAAATGTGGTGAAACACCAGAAAATGGTCCTTATAAAGGAATACCAGTATTAGTGGTTCCTTTAATAGAAGATGATGAAGTTATAGCTGCTATTGGCGTGGTGGATATAACTAAAGGAATTTACAGTGACATAATGGAGATCACTAAAAGGCCACCGTCAAGAGAATCAAAGACATTAAAGGAGGGAAATCTGTGAAAATAGCCATATTTCCACCTAACTCTCTGATATTAGCAGATTTAGTGGAGCGTAGAGGACATGAACCTCTGGTTCTCCAGAGAGAGATTAGGAAAAGGGTAAGTACTCCTGAGATTGATTCACCTCCACTTAATATGACCGAAGAAGACCCAATAAAAGGTCTTAAATATGCTGCTATCGAAGTACCTTCAGGTGTTAGGGGTAGAATGGCTTTACTCGGTCCATTAATTGATGAGGCTGATGCTGCTATTATTATGGAGGATGCACCTTTCGGTTTTGGATGTGTAGGTTGTGCTCGTACTAATGAATTATGCATGTTCAATCTTCGTAAAAAGAATATTCCCGTACTTGAACTTAAATATCCCACTAATAGAGAGGAGACTCAAGAAGTAGTGAACAAGATCAACGTATTTTTAGATAGCCTGGAGGAGAATAATGGTTAAAATAGCTCAAATATCATGCGGAACAGAGTATAGCGGTGTGCAAAAGGAGATTGAAAGAGCGGCCAGTACTTTTGGTGCTGAAATAATTATTCCTGAGGCTGATCTAGATTATATAGAAGAGGCTTATCAAAAATTCGGTTTTAACACTGCTAGTTCTGGTTTAAAATTGATGGTTGCTCGCGCCATGTCCTTAGTGGAAGGTAAAAGTGATGCTGACGCTGTTTTCATTGCAACTTGTTTCAGATGTGCCGAAGGAGCTCTCATCCGTAATGAACTAAGACGATTCATTCAACAGAATACAAGTTTACCAGTGGTTACTTACTCCTTCACTGAAAAAACCAAGGCAGATGAACTTTTCATCAGAATGGAAGCATTATCCACCATTGTAGCTCGTAAAAGCTTGTTAGCTCGTGAAAAACAGGAAGGCTTAACTATGGGTATTGATTCTGGTTCCACTACCACTAAAGTAGCGGTCATGGAGAATAACAAGATTATTGGAACTGCATGGTTAACTACCACTGACGTGATTGAAAATGCTAAAGATGGAATGGCAACCGCATTAGAAGGCACTGGATATAAACAATCAGATATTGAGGGTATTGGAGTAACAGGTTATGGAAGATTAAGTATAGGAAAATATTTAAATGCGGATTTAATTCAGGAAGAGTTGAGTGTAAATTCTAAGGGAGCTGTTTTCCTAGCTAAACATCAAAAGGGTGAGGCTACGGTACTGGATATTGGTGGAATGGATAATAAAGTCATCACCGTTAATGATGGTATACCAGATAACTTTACTATGGGAGGTATTTGCGCTGGTGCATCGGGCAGATTCCTTGAGATGACCGCCCGTCGATTAGGTGTAGATATCAGTGAACTAGGAGCACTTGCATTGAAGGGGAATCATGAGAATGCTCGTTTAAACAGTTACTGTATAGTATTCGGTATCCAGGATTTAGTGACATCATTAGCGGCGGGTAGTAGCAAAGAAGATGCAGCTGCTGCAGCATGTTATAGTGTTGCGGAACAAGTTTATGAACAGCAACTTCAGGAAATTGACATTCGCGAGCCTTTGATACAAGTAGGTGGGACTTCATTAATCCAGGGATTGGTTAATGCAGTGAGCAGTGTCCTGGGCGATATAGATGTAATTGTTCCTGAGTATTCACAGTATATCGGAGCTGTGGGTTCTGCTCTTATAGTTTCTGGTTTAGGTGTAAAGAAATGAAGATAGAATGCTATGATGAAACTGGAGCAGAAGTTTATGACATGGTTGTAAGACAAATACTCCAGGATCTACAGCTTTCAAGAGCTATTAAGGATTTAAGAGTGTATGTGGATCCTCGTGAACCAGTATTTATCATCGTATTAAGTTATGAGAAAACCGCACCAGATGTACACTTAGAAGATTTCGCTGAATATGAATATGATACAGAATCTAATGAAGCATTTTTAAGGATTAAAGACGAGAAATACCTTCCAGAGCTCCTGGCGAAATTATGGGAATTGGAGGGGAGGAATAAAATACATCAGACAAGTAGATATGAGGTTATAATAGATGATCCTCAAGTTGATCTCAAAAACTTAGTGGTGCATAATCCAGAAGAGAATCTTAGAAAGAAAATTTATGATGCTTTATTTCGCATCATCCCTGAGGGTTTCCGGGTGGTGGAGCATTACTCTGAAGGGAATATTATTGCTTTAACAGCATCTGATGAGGTTATTAAGAAAGAATGGCTTGATAATACTATGGCTATTGTTGAAGAATTGAAAGAATGAAATAATATTTACCTAAAATGTTTTAAAATGAATTTTTTATGCTATCGTAAACTGGGAATTTATATAAAAAAATCTTTTTATGGAGGAAATAATTTATGGAAGAATCTAAATTCGCCCATTTAACTAGGGTACATCCTTGTTTCAATGAAAAAATGCATGATAAAGTGGGAAGAATCCATGTTCCTATTGCACCTAAATGTAATATTCAATGCAACTTCTGCACCCGAGAGATTAATAAATGTGAAATGAGACCCGGAGTATCCGCTTGTATCATGAGTGTGGAGGATGCAGTTAAACATGTGGATAAAGTTACTAAAGAGATGGCTATATCAGTGGTAGGTGTGGCTGGTCCTGGAGACGCCTTATTTAACCCAGAAACTTTTGAATTCTTCAGGATAATGGATGAAAAATTCCCAAAACTCATAAAATGTATAAGCACTAACGGACTTCTACTTCCTGATAAAGCGGATGAATTAGCGGAAATACATTTAAACAGTATAACCGTAACTGTTAATGCCATTGACCCGAATATAGGTAAAGAAATTTACTCAACAGCAGTTCATCATGGAGAAGTTTACAGAGATGAGGAAGCTTTTAAAATTATCTCGAAAAATCAATTGGAAGGAATAAAAATGATTGCTGATAGAGATATTGTGGTTAAAGTTAACAGTGTCCTTATTCCTGGTTTAAATGATAAACATATAATCGAAGTTGCCAAGAAAGTGAAAGAACAAGGTGCATCTCTCATGAATGTTATACCTTTAATACCACTCTATAAATTTAAGGATACTGCACGGCCGGGCTGTGCTGAACTCAGCGAAGTTAGAGACACGGTTGAAGAGGTAATACCCGTATTTAGAGCCTGCACTCAATGTCGGGCTGATGCTTATGGTATACCTGGTAAAGAGGATAAACATTTAGATATGACTCCAGCTAGTCACTACTAAAAAATATCCTTAATTTCTTATTTTTGTTTAAATACAGAATCAAACTTATTATGACTTATCTAAACATTTTTTTAGTTCCTTTTAGGTTTTTAAGAGTTTCAAAAAAAACGGTGTATAAATAATGAAAACTATGTATTGGCAGGATAATCATCTTTTCCTGGTTGATCAAACTCAACTCCCAGATAAAACGGTTTATGTAGAATGTAAAACCTATCAAAATGTAATTCATGCTATAAAAACATTGATGGTTAGGGGTGCTCCTGCTATAGGTGTTGCAGCTGCCTTTGCAATGGCATTGGCAGAATTAAACGGAGAGAACTTGAAAAAAGTAGCGGATGAAATCAAAGCATCTAGACCAACTGCTGTGAATCTGTTTTGGGCTGTGGATAGGGTCTTAAAAGCTGATTCAGCGTTAGATGAAGCCTTTAAAATGTATGAAGAGGATATTAATACTAATCAAGCCATTGGAAGAGTTGGAGCTAAAGTAATTGAGGACGGAGACACTATCTTAACTCATTGCAATGCTGGGGCTCTGGCCTGTGTAGATTATGGAACTGCATTGGGAGTGATCAGAGCAGCTGTAGATGAAGGTAAAAATATAAGAGTAGTGTGTGATGAAACTAGACCGGTATGTCAAGGTGCGAGACTCAGTGTTTTTGAAATGCAGGATGAAGGTATTCCAGTGAAATTAATCGTGGATAGTGCAGCTGGGAGACTTATGCAGGAAGGTAAAATAAATAAAGTTATCATAGGTGCAGATCGAGTGGCATGTGGTGGTGTAGCTAATAAAATAGGTTCACTCATGGTGGCATTGGCAGCCAAACGTTTTAAGGTTCCTTTTTATGTTGCTGCGCCTAAAAGTACCTTTGATGAAGAAATATCCATATATGATGTGGAAATAGAAGAAAGAGATCCTCTTGAGGTTTTATATTATGGGAAATGCAGAGTTGCACCAGAGGGAACAAAAGTAGAAAATCCTGCCTTTGATATTGTTCCTTCAGACCTTATAACCGGTATTATTACTGAGGATGGAATTTTACTTCCAATTTAAATTTTAATTATTTTTTTAAATATTTCAGCTATTGAAAATTATGAATCTTAGAGCCCTTAGTAAAATTGCAAGTAACTGCATTCAATGTCCTTTACATGAGAGTAGAACGAATGTTGTTTTTGGAGAAGGACGTATAGACGCTGATATAATGCTTATAGGGGAAGCGCCCGGTAAAAATGAAGATGAAACAGGTAAACCTTTTGTTGGAATGTCTGGTAAATTATTAAGCGAGATTATAAGTGAGGCAGGATTGAAGAGGTCTAATATTTATATTACTTCCATTGTAAAGTGCAGACCGGAAAATAACAGGAACCCAAGGAAGTTGGAGTATAGTAAATGTATAAATCTTTATTTAAGCAATCAAATAGAGTTAATAAATCCAGATGTTATAGGATTACTTGGAAATAGCGCTGTTTATGCTTTAATTGGTAAAAAAAATATTAAACAGATTCATGGAGAGACCTATGAGCTTAATGGTAGAAAATATATGGCTCTTTTTCATCCAGCTGCTGCTTTATATTCCCGTGCACTTTTACCACAGTTAAAGAAAGATATGATAAAATTAAGTAACGCAATTTAATCATAATCAAAAACAAATTTATGGATTATTTATTTGTTTCACCACATTATATGATGACCAGATCATAATTTGAGGAATGGAAATATAAAATAATTTTCATTTTAGGTTTAAGATGGTTCGAAATAAGTTCAGAATCCATTGAATTTAATACTTTTGATGGTAAAAATAGCCTTTAAATTTAAGAATAAAGTTTATTTAAAATCCTTAAATGTCTCTTATCTGTACTTTAAGATTAATTTTCTCAAAATAAATAATTCCCTGAGATTGATGCGGAGTTGCATCTATTTTGAATTTTAATAAAAATAAGTTGTTATTATTTAAATATTCTGATTATTCTCTCTTTTTTACCCCAAAAGATGATTGCTAATAGTATTAATGCATACAAAGTAATAATGGGAATATCTGATAATAGGTTGGGTGCTGAATTATCGGTTAGTAGGGAGGGTATATTACCAAGTCCTCCATTTGGAGAGTTAAGAATTAATGCTACGAAGATATTGTTTGCTATATGCACACCCATAGCTGTTTCCAATCTATTCTCACCCAATGTTATTATACCAAGTGTTAATCCTATAATAAGTGCTTGTAGTACAATATCAACACTTGTCAGGGTATTTGCACCGTTAGGGAAATGAAGAAGAGCAAAAATGATTGAAGTAGTAATTAAAGGTATTACTGGCTTTTCTGCTAATAATCCAATATGTAGTCTTCTTATTTTTATTCTTCCTATACCTTGCATTAAATATCCTCTGAAGAATAATTCTTCAAAAGACGCCTGAACAGGAAATACTATTAAGCTTATAACTAGCAAGATTAGAAAGTTTTGAGAATTGAAAGAACCATTTATATTAGTGGGATTGAGTAGTAATGTTATTATTAAGCCTAATGTTAATAATCCAAACCATATTCCACCACCTTTAAAAATTCTCCTCCAACTGAATTTAGAATCTGTATTAACTAGGGATATGAACTGCCTTTCATGTATAAAACGTATACCAATGTAAAGAAATATTAATGAAAGCATGTCGGATATGCCAACTAGTACAATGAGTGCAAGTGGTTCTGACAGGATTGAAGCAAGATTACTTGGATTAAATCTGCTTAATATGAAAAAAACAATAGAGAGAATCACAACAGGCGTTCCCCAGGTTAAAATAATTGTTGTAAGGTATCTCCACCAATTATTTTTACCCTCCGCCGCGTTATCTAAAAAAGTTATCCTAGACATTATAATATTACCTCAGTTTTTAATATTCGTTGAAAAAATTATTTAAGTTATCATAATATCTAAACCGATATGCCAAACACCTGGACTTCTGGATTTAACTCTTCTTTTATCCAATACTTTAACTTCTCGAGGGCCTGAAGCAGTTCGAACCCGTTCAATGGGTTTATCATAATCACGTGAAAATTCATAATAATGTAAAACTCCACCTTCCTTAAGGCAATTGATAGCAGATTCAAGGAATAAATAGGCTGTTCCGGGAAGATTCATTATTATTCGGTCAGCGATTATATCTTTAACATTTAAAACTTCTTTAACATCACCTAATATTGGAATAATTTTTCCGTGAATCTTATTAAGTTGGATATTCTTTTCCAGATAATAAATGGCATCTGGGTTAATATCAATAGCGTAGATTTCCACCATCCTATTGCGAGCAATTGCAATGGAAAAGGGACCTACTCCCGTAAACATGTCAATAATCGTTTCACCATCATTAACTTGATTAGTAATTCTCTCCCGTTCCGTGGCTAGTCTGGGGCTGAAGTAAACTTTACGTACATCTATCATCAACCGGGACCCGTATTCAGTGTGAATAGTTTCAGACTCATCTTTTCCAGCCAGATATTCTAACTCACGGGTTCTAATAACTCCCTTTATGTTACTATTCTTCTTAAAAACCGTCCTCCTTTTAGTGAAATCTAAAGCCGCTTTGCCGATTAAGTATTTCTCATCCTCTAATTCCTCAGTCACTTCAAGAATCACCACATCTCCAATTATATCGAATGACTTCTTAATTTCGATTATTTTATCAGAAGAGATTTTATTCTTCAAATAATCTTTAAGACTTCTAGGTTCTTTAGGGTGTGATTCAAATTCTGTTTCTATAATTTCAAATGATGCGAAGCCTAATTCCTTAATTTTTTCAGCGTCGAGTTTTTTAATGAGCGGTATGAAAACAAAATCGTCAGATCGTTTTATTTTAAATTGACGATCAATGAGCGAATATTCTAATAATATTCTCCTTACTTCATCTGCACGTTTTTTAGGGATTTTTAAGCCAATCAATTCAAAAATTTTCCCCCTATTATGACTATATTTTATTCTCTTACTTCTATTACCTTATTTAAGAAAATATAAATATAGTATTTTATGAACTTTTATTTATCTAAAATTTTTTATTTAATTATTACGTAAAAATAGAATATGGGTGATTTAATGCTTTATTTTATTGGTTTAGGGCTTTATGATGAAAAAGATATATCACTTAGAGGAGCTGAGATTTTAAAGACTGTGGATGTTATTTATGCTGAATTTTACACTGCAAGTCTTTTCGGAGGTAGCATCAATTCTCTAGAGCAACTTTTAGGCGTGGAAATTGACATTTTAAATAGAGAAGAAGTTGAGGATGAGAATATTCCTCTAATTGAAGCTGAAAACAAAGATGTTGCATTTTTAACTGCGGGAGATCCTTTGATTGCCACCACTCATTCGGATATGATGATTCAAGCCAGAAAAATGAATATAGAAACAAGAATTATCCATTCTGCATCCATACTATCCGCTGCACCTGGAATAGCTGGATTACAAGCTTATAAATTTGGAAAAGTCACTACTATCCCCTTTACTGAAACTAATTACTTCCCTCATTCACCCTACTTAACAATTAAAGCTAATTTAGAAAATGGAATGCATACATTAGTGCTTCTGGATATTCAAGCTCATTTAAACCGTTATATGACTGCTAATCAGGGGTTAGATTACTTGATTCATGTGGGGGAGAAGCGGGAAGAACATGTCATTTCTCAAGATACATTAGCTATAGTTGTGGCTCGTGTTGGTTCACCAAAACCCGTTGTAAGAGCTGATAAACTAAGAAATCTTCTAGAAGAAGATTTTGGAGATCCACTGCATTCACTTATAATACCTTCAGATCTGCACTTTATCGAGGCAGAAGCATTGGTAGTGCTTGGAGGGGCATCACCTGAAATCATTAGAAATGCATTATAAAAAGAATATAAAAATTTAAAGCCTTAAATTATATTATTGGATTTTATGGAATATTTAAATGCGAATTTAGAGTTTTAATACTTTTTTTCCACTCTTTTCATTAGTTAAATTGCCTTTATCTATGAATTCACATTTTTCAACATTTTGGAGGGGAATTAAAACTTTTTTCATTCCAATCTCCATTTTACCATAATCAATTTCTATAAATCCCCGGGTTTCATCGATTTCTATGTTCTTCACTCCGAATTCGCCTATACGAAAATTATGAACGGATTCATTGATCATATTTATTTCTATTTTCTCAATTGTTTTAGTCATAATCAAACACCTCTCCAGCTAATTAATATGTGCTTTATTTGAAATAATATTTCCCAACGTCGTTGAATAATATAAAACATTTATTCAAAGTATTATTCTATTTTTTATGATTTTATTATATATTTTTAGTGTTTAATTTAATAATAAAACTCTTGAAAGGCTGTATTTCAAGAAATGATTGTTTTATAATTTTATTTTCTATCATCCAGTTTAAGGGTTTATAAAAATTCTTTTAAATTAACTTTTTTTAGTAAGGTTTATATATAAAAAGTTACTAAGAGTAACTATGTTACTATGGGTAGATTAATTACTAATGGTAACGGATTGAAGAATTTTTAGGATGTGGTATAAATTTCAATTTCCAAGAGAATAAAACGTGAGCGAAAAACCAATGAAATAATTGATGCTGCCGAAAAAGTGTTTTTTTCGAGGGGTTTTAATGAAACCACCATGGAAAACATAGCAACTGAACTTGAACTAACCAAACCCGCTTTATACAGGTACTTCCAGAGTAAAGAAGACCTTTATTATGCTGTGGTGCTTCGAGGTGAGATTATTCTGTCAGAAATAATAGATGTAGAACTTGCTTCTAAAAAAACTGGCATAAACAAAATCCTCGCTACAGGTTTAGCTTATAGTAGATTCTATCAAGAATATCCTAATTACTCCAGGTTGATGCTAGATACAAAAAGCAACCTTTTAAGAGGTAGGGATTGTATGAACTTCCAGAAACTGTCAGAATATAACAGAAACCACTTAAAAATCATGTGCGATGCAATTGAAACAGGAAAGCATGACGGTTCAATTAGAACAGATATAGACACGTTCATGACAGCATTGTACTTGGTAGAATCAACAATTGCTATAATGCAGTTATCAGAAAATAGGGATGACATTATAAATTCCATGGAAAAGGGTAAGGAAGATTTCATACATCACTCTTTCATGTTAATGGGAAATTCACTCAAGAATGAAAAAATTAAATAGGTGGGAAGGGATTGAATCATGAAAAAATTGCGGTTTTAAATGGAAGTCCCAAGGTGAATTAAGTGAACAATACATAAGTTAAGTTCATACAAAAAAATTTCCAGAGAACGAAATGAAAATAAATAAAACAGTATCAAAGAAACTTAAAATGATTAAAACATTTCATATTCAAAGCAATGATAACCCGAATTTTTATTTGATAGATTAGGACAAAAAGGAGGAATGGATTCATAATGGATTATATAATAAGTGCTCAGAAAATCACTAAAGATTTTGATGGGTTTAAAGCTGTAGATGGATTGAGTTTACAGGTTAATAAGGGTGAAGTTTTCGGTTTCTTAGGTCCTAACGGAGCAGGTAAAACCACTTTTATCAATATTATGGTGGGTCTTCTCAAACCTACTAGTGGTCAAATATTAATTAACGGTGAAGATGTGCAAAAGATTGATAAAGGATTAATTGGTATTTGTCCGCAGGAACTGGTTCTTTGGGATAACCTCACTTGTAAGGAAAGTCTTACGTTGATGGGAGACATGTATGAGGTTCCTAAAAAATTATTGAAGCAGAGAGTAGATAAACTCCTAAAAGATCTTCTTTTAACTGATAAAGCTGATACCGTAGTTATTAAACTTTCTGGTGGAATGAAACGTCGTTTAAATTTAGCATTAGCATTAGTCCATGAGCCGGAGATTGTAGTGTTAGATGAACCATCCGAAGGTTTAGATCCTCAATCAAAAAGAGTTCTTTGGAATTATATTAAATCTTTAAGAGATGATGAGGGTAAAACAGTAATACTAACCACCCATCTTATGGATGAAGCTGATAAATTATCAGATCGTGTTGCGATAATAGATCACGGCCAACTTATTAAATTAGACACTACTGAAAACCTTAAAAAAGAGATTGGAGAGGGAGATGTGGTGGAAATGAAGCTATCTAAACCACAAATGAATAAGGAAGTTATTAAATCCCTGAAAAGTATCCAACAAATCATATCAGTGCTTGAAGTTGATGGCCTTATTAATTTAAGAGCCATGGATGCCGTTGGTAAGTTACCACAGATAATGGAAAAAATTGAGTCAACAGGAGTTCAAATATCAGATCTTAATGTACGACAGAATACCCTAGAAGATGTTTTCATAGAATTAACAGGAAGCAGTTTAAGGGAGTAAATAATAATGAAGTTTTTAAGTATAGCCATTAAGGACTTAAAGGAAATATTACGTGATAGAAGAGGATTCTTTTTTATCCTGCTTTTCCCCATGTTATTAATAGTGGTGTTTGGATTTGCCTTCGGCGGATCAGGAGGAAACACCCCCCATAACCTTGCGATAATCAACTATGATCAAGGTTCCGAACTAAATAATCAAAGTGTTAACTATGGAAATAATCTAACTCAAATGCTGGAAAATGCAAAATATTCTAATAGTAATGTGTATTTATTTAACGTTACACAACCTAGCGAGAGTACTGCTGATCAACAATTAAAACAAGAGAAAATAGACGCAGAGCTGATTATACCGCAAAATTTCTCACAAGCCACAGTATCTCTGATTAACAATACTATTTTAGAAACTACTAACCCTCTCTCAACAGGATCATCAATGAATTCCAACATTACCTCCACGCTCATAATTCGTGGTGACACTGGATCGATGAATTTTGGCACCACTCAAGGTATTTTAGTGGGAATTCTGTCCCAATATAAAGATGGAGTAGTCACCAGTACTCAAAACAGTGTTAGGGGAACACCCGGAGCACAACCCACAGAATATCTTTCTAGTACGGTGGAACCCATTGCTGGAACTGCGAACTTCACCACTTTCGACTTCCAGGCTCCAGGATTGATAGTATTCGCTATAATACTCTTAGCCACTACTATCGCTACGAGTTTAACTAGAGAGACAGAAAGAGGAACATTAGCCAGACTCAAACTATCAAAAATGCGAGGATTTGACCTATTATTCGGCGCTATGATCCCTTGGTCCCTAGTTGTTGTGGCTCAAGTAGTAATACTGCTAATCGTAGCTAAAGCCATTGGATTCAGCTGGCAGGGCGGTATTAACTCAATTCTTTTAGCCATTTTTGTGGGTGTTATTGGTGGAATAGCTTCTATTTCCCTAGCAATGATAATTGCATCTTTCGCTAAAAACGACAGACAAGCTGCTAATTTAGGAACATTAATTGCTGTTCCCACCAGTTTCCTGGCAGGAGCATTCTTCCAATTACCTCAAGCATCAATCGGAACCTTTCTGGGACAATCATTCCAGATCTACGATATTTTACCCTGGACTCATACTATCGATGCTCTGCGAACCATCCTTACCTACGGAGGCGGATGGAATGACATTTCCTATCAAGTGGGTTTAAGTGTCTTGCTTACCATAATATTGTTTGTGATAGGTGTAGCAGTATTCTCGCGTACCAGGTTAAGGGCTGAAAGTTAAGAATTAGATTAAATTTATGAGGTTTTGATATATGACTGATAAAAAACATGGACATGTTCATCACAGTAAATCTACAAAAGATATTTTAAGTGCTGATAAAGTTCTCTCAGCAGCAGGATTAAAAAGTGGAGATGTTTTCCTTGATGCGGGCTGTGGAGATGGTTACATCTCCATAGCCGCCTCTCCCCTAGTGGAAGGGGAAGGAAAAGTTTATGCTATTGACGTGTACCCTGAATCGATTGAAATAGTGAAAAAAGATGTTCAAAAGAAAAGAATAAAAAATTTAGAGGCTATTATTGCAGATTTAACAAGTGAAATTCCTTTAATTGATGATTCAGTTGATTTATGTGTTATGGCTAATGTACTTCATGGTTTTGTCGAAAATGGAGAATTAGATAAAGTCCTACCTGAAATTAAAAGAGTTATTAAATTGGGTGGGATTTTTTCAGTCGTGGAATTCAAGAAAATAGAGGGACTGCAGGGACCTCCATTTGAGGTTCGATTAAATCCGCAAGATGTTGAGAATGTACTTATAAAATATGGATTTGAGGTAACAGAGACTGTTGAGGTTGGTAAATATCATTATTTAGTTAATGCTGTGAAAAATTAAAATTTTTTTGAATAAATTTATTTTTTTAATAAAGCGCTGTGTATTTATCTAGA
>Ga0255361_1000080_pt1 | contig 26418 bp, 24 predicted proteins | sample GFST75r1metaG_FD_186005 | JGI IMG/M metagenome (GOLD analysis project Ga0255361, IMG submission 186005) | Peat soil microbial communities from Stordalen Mire, Sweden - G.F.S.T75.r1 | ecosystem: Environmental > Terrestrial > Soil > Wetlands > Peat | place: Sweden: Norrbotten County, Stordalen... | reverse complement strand
CAAGCGCTTCAGCTACAATTTTTGTATTTCCGGTTCGCGAGTAAAATACTACGAGCGATTTCATAGGTCGAGATACGGGGCTTGCTACTTAATAGAGTCGCCAGTTCGAGTCGTGCCAAAAATTAGCTGGAGTACGCCAATGCACGCTGAAGACGTGGGCCGGCGATCATTCGAACGATGGCTGAAGCAACAGGGAAGGAACGCTACGCACGCCAGCCATCATTTCGTGCGGGAGATCTAAGAAGATTCTGTGAACAAATAAGCGACATTTTGCAGTGGGATCAGTCAAACAAGAACTACATACTGACGCACGGCATTTCTGGAGTCGATTGGCGATTTTACAAGCATCCGCTGCCTGAGCACGTGCGTGACGCGTATATGCAGTACTGGAAGAATGTGCGTTTTCAACTCCACTCGTAGAACACGTCGGTTCCGACCTTAGCGTCGCCCGCGCTTTCCATAACGCAGATAGTGCTGTTGAGCCACGCAAGCTTCTCACACATCGTCATGAAGGTCACTGTGCCCACGAACGTCCCTCCTGCGCCAGAGGATTTGCCCGCATAGCAGAGTTTCCAGACCACAGAATCCCCGTCAGTTGTGGTTATGATCCCTTGAGCGGTGCCCGTTGTTATGCCGGTGGGCCGCACAAGATTGCACATAGTTCCCATATTTGTGGCCTTGACGCCTTCGGCCTTTCCAAAACCGGTAATCTCGCCAGTTACGCTATACTCAGATTCAACGCCTTCGGATCCTACGGATTTTATGGCAAACCCTTTTGGAGTGACTTTTTCCTCAAATAGCTTCTCTCCTATGGCCAAAATCTTCACCCGTTTCGCTGATTCTGCTTTGCGTATTTATGAGCTACCCTCGGCGCGAGCGAAAAAGGCGGATTGACGCACGCGGAGGCGAGCATTCTCAACATCCGCTGCCGGAGCATGTGTATCACGTGTATATGCGATCGTGGAAAGATCTGCGATTCTCGCGTGGCGAGGCCACTTTTTAGCAATGATAATTTGAACTGACAAGGGTTACGACGTGTCAATCACGCATATTCTTGTTTCAATCCTCGTGCAAACGTCCGCGCATCCTCAAGATCTTGGTCATTCGGCCTTCCCTTGTTTATCCCACCGATAAGCCGGTACGGCCCCTATGTGACCCGGCCCTTGCACGAGAAGTCGCCTACCACAGAGAACCCTCGGTTCGCTAGCAACTCTTTGAAGGAACCGTGCACGGCGGTTGCTCCTGCGCCACTGGTGGTGAAGACAGAAGCGCGTTTTTGCGTGACTGAGGGCACAGCCTCGACAAACTGAATGAGGGTCTTATGGAACTTTCTGCCGTAAATCCCTGAACCAAACCCGATGAGATCATATGTCGCGAGTGCGTCGGGATGCGCCTGAAAGACTGACAGAAGATTTGCTTCCAGCTCTGCTGCGATCACAGTTGCGACTTTTTCCGTGTTCTGGTGATGTATTGAAGCGTAAACAATCAATGACTTCATGACGGAAGGCTGATAGCGCTAATCTTATATTAGCTATGAAGGCTAGCTAGCGACCAGTTGTGACGATTTACAGCGTCTGACACTATAGAGCGAGCGACTACTTATTCCATACGTTTTATGAGCACGTTATGCACCTCCTTTCCTTCTGTGCAAGTCTAAAGGTGATACTTATCAGCAAAAGAGCGCAATAATATTTATGTTGGATCAGCCTATTAAACTGTATTAGATTGAAATAAGGTGATATAAGGTGAATAATCAGAACAATGAACAGCCGAGCTGCATAGATGTGCGCTACGTGCGTGACAATAAAGCGCTGACTGGAGCGGTGTGTGTGGCGCTCAGCAAGAATGTAGGAAGAAAAGATCGCAAGATTGACCTTATCTTCATGCCGGAGGAGATAGGTGCGTTTTCGGTGAGGAGCACTACTGAACTAATGAACATTCTCGCTACCTGGAAGGTGTCGTTTGAAGAGCGAAAGCAGGTTTTTGACTTCGTTGCTAAGCGGTTGCGCATGCTCGCTGGTGAGGATACGATAGCGTAGTAAAGGGAATGGGGTTTGTGGAGTTCAGGGAAAGTCTAAAATCGGTAAGCTATCTGCCAAAGGGAATGACTACCCACAGCTTCGCTTGCCCCTACAATACGCAAATACTGTAGGCGAGGTAGCTGATGTCTTTGAGACTGAACACGAGGGAAAACAAGCATTCTTATCGTGACAGAACATAGTGTGCCAAAAGAAGACACGGTTTTAAAATCGAGCGAAGCAGTGTTAAAACCGTGTGCAGAACTAGCACAGCCTTCACTGGATACCCTTGCTAGAAGTGCACCTGCTTCCACGGAACCGTTCGCGACAGACTCACGCTCGAAAAGCACCGCAGAAAGCTTTATTATCGATACTTGGCTAGTAAGCTGTGCTGCGTCAGGCAGTCGCTTTGCGTGCGCAAGCCCGGGTAGTGTAGCGGCCTATCATGGAGCCCTGTCGAGGCTCCGACTCGGGTTCAAATCCCGACTCGGGCGCTCCTTTTTTGCTTTCTTTTGACCAACGGGGCTTCTCAGCTCAAGAAAAAAAGTGTAAACTCGAGTGTAAACTTGAGAGTCGCCACACTCGCATGTCAGATCTCGAGCTTCTGTTTACGCACGAGGACTTAAACGGGTATCTCAACCTGCGAGCATCAGGACTGACACCCAAGTCGGTCACGTGGCTGAAGAAGTCAGCTGAATTATTGTGGAAAGCGACAGGAGGAATCGTGAGCATGATCACGGTGCGCCATCTGCGTGACCACGTTCTTAAAAAATACCAAGATACTGACGCCCAACGGAAAGTCCTCCAGTTCGCCCGTGCCTTCCTTCGCTACCTGTCAAAGATCAGCTTCGACCAGCGATATGCCGCGTTTGACTTGTTTTTGGAGCTCCCACGTGCAGTTAAACAGCGTAAGCACGTTACAAGCCGCATCGTGACACAAGATGATATCGAGAATGTGCTTTTAATGCTTGAAAAATCGTACGCAAGCGGGCGACTCGACGAAAGCCATTATCTCAACTGCAAAGCTCTAACTCTCTTTGGCGCATTTACAGGTCAACGGCCCTTAGCAACGATAGCACGACTGACCATAGGCCAGTTTCGGGAGGCCGTGAATCAAGAGAAACCGTTCCTAAACGTCCTTCCTGAGCAGGACAAGATCCGGATGCAACACTATTGTCCTTTGCACCCGCAAGTTGTTGAGGCGATTCTGCCGCTACTGGAGAATCCACGAGATAGTGAGCGCGTTTTTGAGCAACTGTCCTTTCAGGAATGGCTTAAGCGCACCGACATTAGCTTGGTGCACGGCGGCGCCCGCATCGTCAACGGAGACCTGAGAAAGTTCTGTGAGCAACAAGCTGATATCATTCAGTGGGATCAGAGCAATAAGAACTATATATTAACCCATGGGGTCAGTGGCGTGGATTGGCGATTCTATAAACACCCGCTGCCCGAGCACGTTTACGACATCTATATGAAGTACTGGGGGGCTATCACGCTCAAATCGTGACAGCCTTTATTCGATTTTGCACCGTTGGCATAAATCGATATGCGGTTACGAAGCGCAGATAGATGCTATTCGCCACTTGTTAGACTGTCTAGCCACTTTACAGCGTCTGCGCTCTTACCTACATCAAATGGCAAACTATCGCTTTCGAATGAATCCTCCGCACCGGTAACAAATGACGCCCTGATCTCAGTCACATCTCTATGATGATGATCATCTAGCCAAACTGCAACAAACACAGCATCAATCCATACTTTGCAGCCTGAGGAATCTCCTCGTTCTAAACGACAGGGCGTTTTGCCACTTATCGTCGCGTAGGCAGTAGCTGGTACGGTATCTGCCCCGCGCTTTTGCCTTAATTCATCGACGAATTCTGACGCAGAAGTGCCCGGGTTATGATAAGTGAAAACTTGTCGCTGGTAAAAGTAATCGTTTTCGCCTTTTCCAACCAATACCGTTTCTGGGCTTGGCTTTAGCTCCAACCTCCCGCTGTCGAATAGAATAAACACCTTTTCAAAATTCACCTCTTTGAGTCCTCTGTTAGCGACTTTGATGCAAATCACGTCAGTTTCTTCTTTGACCGCTTCGATGGAGCTGAAACGGAGGATACCATTGATCTTATCCTGCTCAAGACGGCGTTGCTGTCCTTCGCTCAAGTTTTCCCAAATAATCAAATCATAAAATCTGGATCTTTCTCGACTTATGATGTCGCTACTACGGACCTCTTTTTTCTTCAGCTCAATCCTCACGACCAGTCGTGGTTGATTCTCAAGATAGATCTGCAAAGCAGGTATGATTATGCCTAACGCTAGGAAGCCGATGCCGACATTAGTGTATCCGAGCACCACAGCCACGATTGCTGCGATCACGAAAACTAACAACAACAGTTGAGGTGACGTTACTTTCACAACTAGATACCTACTTTCTCAGGTGCGAGACACGCACCGCCGTTGATTTCTTCAGGCCTCTTTTTTTTGGCATCGCTATCTCTCGAGACTTATCCCAATCCATTTGCGGCAACTGATTGAAATCGATTATTAAAGGGGTGCAGCTTAAGCGTTATTTAACCTTCACAGTAATTAAAACAAGCTCAGCAGTCTGGCAGAGCGAATCGTCAATGCAGAGGCCAGCACGCTAGTCCCGCCGTGGAGGTTGAGCTTGCTTCTTTGTTAAAGCGGCTGAAGTGCGCCACCAAAGGAAGAAATTCAGGCGGATGGAGAGCATGAGAACGCCGCGCCAACTCTCCAAGAATTTTTACACGCGAGCTGCGTGCAAACTCAAGTCTATTGCAGATGTAGTCGAAAGGAAGCAAAGGCTTTCGCACAAAACATGCCGCTAATTTTCGATTTGGGGGTCAGCAAGAGATCCTATCGACGGAGCTAAGTACTAAATTGTCGTAACTACTCGTAACCAGTTATAAAAGGCGTGTGAGGCGGTCATAGCGTACTGGTTGGAACCTGAAGCACGCTAGACCGGCACACCACAGCATATAAGCTTCGTCTGTAAACGCGGATAAGTGTTTCGGATCGTCGGCAGCCCTGTTGTGGTGCCGGTCTTTTTTCCGCCTCGCCAAAGGAGGACACCAATGGGAGGCACAGACAGCAAGTTCGGGCAACTACGAGGCGATGAAATCGACCGCGATATTGCGCGCGTTCTTGATCAGAACCCCGGGGCGATCGCTCGAGAAGTTGCAGCCGCCGCTGGGCTAAACGAACAGACGATGCGATACAGATTGTTGACGCTCGAACTTGCAGGAATAGTGCGAAGCATCAAAGAACGGAATCGCGTTCGCTACTACGTCATCGGTAGCCAAACTGATGAAAACACTCGAACGGATGCAAGCCGAATCCCGCGAAAATCGAGATGATGATAATGCGGCTTGCGCGTTAGTTTTGAACGAGATTATCTCAGAGGCGCAAGCCCCACGTGCAGCCAAAGGCTAGATCTGGGCCCGAGTGAGAGGGCTCAAGCCTTTCGAACAACGGAGGACAAATAGGGCAGAAATGATTAATCAGAAGCACCCAAACTTCACTAACGATAATCAGAGCACGTTCATCGCGGGTGAAGATGAACACTTGAATTCAGAGTGTCCCAGACATATACGGCCGTATTTTCCGTATTTAGCCGTTCGACGACCTCAATTTTTTGTCCGCAACCTCCTAGTACTGACTGGAAGCTGAGCTTTCAATCTGTAGAGGTGAAAGAATGAGAAACGTAGAAGATGGAACAACCCGAAGAAAACTACTCGTTTGACTTTAAGAATGGCAGAACAAACACAAAAAATGAATCTGCAAAATTGCCGGGGTATATTAACGACATTCGTGTTAAGAACAAACTCCCTGAGAACCTTTTTCAGCCGATTGAACAAGTAATCCGCGACTATTGTGGTTACGAAGAGTATACAGGCGACAAGTCCAAAGACGGGTTTCGCCCCTCAATCAGGCACGGTGAAAACGTTCGCATAGCTGGCGTCTCTACAAGTTGGCACTTCAATAATGACTGTTTAGGGGAAGGCGCTCACGTCACTGTGTGCATTAAGACAGGTCGCGGATGGTGGATTGACGATTGCTACCTCGATCAGGTGCCCGTGCCGTTTCTGCTACACTTGCTCGAGCTCATCGAAGCGCGCCGCCCTTTATGGGATCAACTACCGGTCGCCGTACGCGAACGAGCAGTGCGGTATTGCGCACGAGCTTTCGGGCGGAGCGATCCATGACGCCGCAAGAAATCATTCTGTACGCACCACCTGCGGATCGCGTCGAATTAGACGATCGCGTGTATGTGTACTCGACTGTCTCACGTGAAAGAGGGGTGTTTCAGCTCTCAATAGACGGCAGCGAATCAAAAGAGATCACCTATGATGAACTCGAGCCTTCGTTAAAAGGGTGGCTTGAAAAACAGGCAAAGAAGCGGAAGGAAAATGAACTCCTAGTCCCTGCCGAAATTCGCACGGGTGCAGCCGATCATCCATATTCCGTCGAAAACAGGTGCCTGACCTGCACGTCAGTGACTAAAAACAGAGACAAGTCGCTTGAATACACGCCAATAAAACTGGGCAACTTTTGTGCGCGCATTAAACGAGCAATAACTTACGATGACGGCGCCGAGCAACGAAAGTATTACGAGATCGACGGTGCACTCGACAACCCAACTCGTGCACAACTCCGCCTCATTGTAGTGCCGGCTGCGTCGTTCCCTCAAATGGATTGGTTGGCGCAATGGGACGGGCGCGCTGTGCTCATGGTGGGCCCCTATATCAGGGACCACGCGAGGGCAGCGATTCAATTGTTAAGCAACGATCGGGGCTATGACGTGCGCCATGTATACGCGCACACCGGGTGGCGCCAGATCGAAGGCAAATGGGTCTATTTGCACGCGGGAGGCGGTATTGGCGAGGATGGGCTCAACGCTGATATTGACGTTGAATTTAAGGACACTCGGCTTGCAGTATTCAATTTGCCTCCCCCACCTGAAGGTAACGATCTTAAAGAAGCAGTACGAGATGTCATCGCGTTGCTCAACGATGCTTTGGTTCTTGATGTCATCCCAACGTGGGTCATTTATCCAGAAGTCGCCAAGATATTTCGAGCCCCACTTAACGAGGTGCTTCCGATTACCACCAGCGACTTCTTGACCGGCAAAACTGGATCGCACAAGACTGCCGTGCACGCCGTCTCCCAAGCATTTTTTGGCGAGGGCTTTGACGCAGGGTCGCTACCCGGGAGCTGGTTGAGCACCGAAAATCAGCTCGAGAAGCTTCTTTACGTCTTTAAAGATGCTGTTTGCGAGATCGACGATTTCAAGCCTCAGGGTAGCGCCACGCAAGCCCAGAAGGCCCACACGAAAGCCGATCGCGTGTTTCGGGGACACGCCAATAAGGCAGGACGTGGACGTATGAGGCCTGATGGTTCTTTTGCGCCCACATACCACAGCCGCGCATACCTTTCAGCCAGTGGCGAGGACGTTCCGATAGGTCAGAGCTTGCGCGGACGTATGTTGATTCGGGAACTTAAGGACGAGAACATCAATCTCGAATGGCTAAGCGAAGCGCAAGAACTCGCTGCGTGTGGCACGTACGCGAAGGTAATGTCTGCGTACCTCAGATGGCTTGCCCCGCAGATGAACGAACTCAAGCACTCCGAAGAGCTACGTGAGCTCTTCCTAGAGAAACGAAATGAATATTTGGAGAAGCTCCGTCACACAGCTGCGCACGCGCAGACGCCGGGTGCGTTAGCCGATCTTTTTATAGGTTTCAAGATGCTCATCCAGTTCGCACTTGACGCTGGTGCGATTGATACAGCAGAAGCGGCAAAACACTTGGAAACGTTCGAGCGTGTACTCGTCACGATGGGCTCGTATCAGGGTTCGTTTATTCGCAGCGAAGATCCTTCCACGCAATTTATTGACCTGATAGCTGCGCTTCTCTCAAGTGGACGTGCTCACCTGTGCGACGTTCCGACGAACGGAGTCCCTACTGGAAATCCGACGACATGTGGATGGATTGAAGGACGGGAGCGGACACAAACTAGCGAGGATGGTTATGCGACCGGAATTACCGAAACGTGGATAGCGCAGGGAGAGTGTGTCGGATGGATCGACGAGCGTATCGTCTATCTACAGCCGAATAGCGCTTTCGCGGCCGCCCAGAAGCTGGCACGCGATCAGGGCACGAGCATTCCATATACGAAAAACACGCTTTATCAGCGAATGTCGGATAAAAGACTAATCGCGGCTCATGAAGATTCACGCGCAACTAAAGTAAAAAAAGTCTGCGGTCAGTCGAAACGTGTGTTGTGGATAGACGCTGCTCGGGTTTTGGGCTCTGACGATGATGCTGATGAGGCCTTTGAATGATAGTAGTAGTCACCAAACAAGTTACCGCGAGTATTATCGAACGGAGTCCACCGCGAAGTTCGATAGGCAAAAACGCAACTTTTCCGTTGTGTTACCAAAGTTACCTTTGGTACACGTAACATGTGTAAGTTTAGCGCCTCTCATTTCTGCTAGATTGTTTCTGTCTCATAGTCCCAAAACTGGTCACTTCGGTAACTAGAAAAGATCGCGTCATTTTTGCAACCGCAGAACGCAAAAGGCCTTATAGATTATTTCATCCAGACGTTCCTGTAATGAGGAAGATGACCATATTTCAGGGATAAGATGAGCGATAGACTTGGCCGAACTCGTGAAAGATGCAGATCTTGCATCATTTTTGCACGCTTTTCCCGCTTTTTCCGAGTGTTTTGAGTTGCGAGGACCTCACCTCCTGCTCGTCATCTAAGCCCCTAAATGGGGCCAAATCGACTCTGCAAAGTCCGTTGTGATCCCCAATGAAGATTTCCAGATTTTCTAGACACGCAAACGAGTGCCTCGGCAACAACACTATGAAAAAAAACACGGTTCCTTAGACATAATCCAAAGCTGCATAGTAGCCAAGAAGATTGCCGCAAGACCGCGTGACGACAATCTTTCAGCCGATTTGATTGGAGCAAAGAGTAACGACGGCCGCATACAAGCGAACCATTTGGCTCACGCACGAGAGCTGCTTTGTATTGGTATTGTGCCCACGTAAAGGTGTGCTGACGGACATATCAAACTACCATTGCGTACCGTCACGGTGGAGAGCGCATAGCGGCGGATGTTGGAACAATCGAGAGAGACACAACAGGAAGAAAGAGATACGGGGCGTGCGCGCGTAAGCTTCAGCACCGCGGACGACCGATGCATTCGCGTTTTCAGCGTGCGTTTAGCCGCAGCAGGGCGATTCAGGTGTGGGTGCTGAAATTATGCGCAGCTGTAAGTCAGTAGATTCTGTGAAGTTCGCGAGCTAGACTTGTTGAGGAAGAAAAGGGCGGCGTTCGTCTCGGATTCAATTTCTCAGCTTAACCAGCTTCAGATTATTTAGACATCGCATCAAACGCTTTTTTTGATTTCCTTCACCAAATGCGACGTGAACGATTTTTAGCCTTCCGGTCGCATCGGTCAGATCCATGAACTGGCGGACGAGGCGCTGAGCGTAGGGCCTCGTGGGATGTTTCTAAAACCCAGATTCTTCCATATCGGTACGCTGTGATCCACGAGTGCTCACAGTCAACTACGCAACGCTTATGATTCGTAAAGCGATGCTTATACTCAATGCACGTTGCGGGTCATGGCTCGTGCTGCCAACTGGCTCCTTACCAATCGCGGAGGCTCCCGAGCACGAGAGGGGGGATGCAGTACGCCTGAAAAAAGCTCCAAGAACAACGGCGAGATTGCGCTACCACAAAAAAGGCAGCTGATTGAAGAAACGGAGAGGTTAGCTAGCCCTATAGTGCGGATGCTCTTGCAAGGTGTCCCAATTGTTGGGCCTGCGAGCGCTATCGCAATAGAAACAGCATTTGACGAAATTGCTAAAAGACGAATGCACATATTCTTTGAGGAGCTTAGCGAAGGTAACACTAGCATCACTGAAGCCGACGCATTGAGTCGAGAGTTCCTCCACGCTTGGATGTCTAGTCTCAACTACGCCATAAGAGAGAGGAGAGAAGAAAAAATTAGACTGTTCGCTGATCTTTTCCGTGGATATTGCCAAAATGGGCGTTTTGATGAGGATGCAGATATTTATGAAGAGAATTTGAAAATATTAGCAGACCTCAGCTACCGTGAATTCCAAATACTGTGCGTCCTTTGCAGATTTGAACGCGCCGATCCTGAATCTCGCACGGATTTCTGGGAGGAGTTCTTCGACTCACTTGAGAACGAGCTAAAAATAGAGCGGCAAGAGATCCGGGCCATATTGCAAAGATTAACAAGAACAGGATTATACGAGATTAGCAGAGGGTTCTTGAGCCCGAGCGACGGTATTGATCGCGGCAAACTTACCCCTAATTTCTACGCGTTTCTGGGCGCGCTAAAACTCGAGGTTGATCGATCTTGAAGGAAGCAAATTTCAGAAATTGCGAACGCAGTCGACGGCTGCTGGCCTAGAGATGTTCTCCTACCTTTTTCTTGTTCGGCTTTGCAATCAACGCCCATAGAGCGACTTAAGAGCGATTTGATGCGCACAATCGGGTTAGTGCTAATCAGAAAACGAACACGTGAATAGCAGAACTTGACAGGATCTTGGCGGTACGCCAAGCTGGAGTGTGGGCGCGACAGAGACTACACAATAAGCAATGACTAGCACCGCACGAAGAAGCGCGCTTAAGAATTGGCCAGTCGAGCTCTCTGCTCGTTATTTCGTTTTTCAATTTCCTTTCGCTGACGGTCTCCTTTGATGGGGTACACTCACAAGGTACCGATTTCTTGGTAAAAAAACGGGTGCAGGCTACTCTAGGCGAGATATCGCGTAGTCGCTAACGGCTACTTCATGCACTCAAGATATGGCCTGATTGAGAGTAAGTCTTCGGCTTTATAGAGTAAGATTCCGCTGCCAACGATCCCCAAAATTCAGCCCTACGACTCGTGCTATCGATCGCCCGCGCCGCTCTTAGTGTCGTGATTTAAAGATTTCAGAAGTGGCGCAGAAATCGGGAGCAGTCAGTCGAGCGGAGAATCTCTCTGCTAAGACTTCTGAATGTTGCCGAGGATTATGTTGGGAAGGCGCCGCACGTCTTAAAAATGAGGTAGTCACACTCACCGCAAGGCGTGCGGCTCTTACCGCCGATTCCCAACCCTCGTAATACAAGCTACTACTTTAACTTGTTGGAATCATAGCGCGCGTCCATTGCGATATGGCGCGTTTCTGGCGCAAAAAGTAAGATCTATTTCTTGAGTGATTTTTTTTGTCTGGTCAGGACCCGCCCTTATGTTTAAGTTGAGCAGGTGCGCCAAAGACTAACGCCGCAGCCCTTTGAGTTGGCTTGCCCGGAGCGCAAGAGTCATATTAAGAACTATTTGATAGTTAGCATCAAGCTAAGATTAGAAAAGGCAAATAAACAAGGAGATAGGTAGACTTGCGCTTCAACAAAAAATTTACAGTATGCATTTCTACTTCTAAGAAACAGCAATACGATGAGGAAAAACTCAAACGACGGAGCGTGGAATGGCGCATCTTGAAGATCTAATAGCCCAAGTGTCTAATCCAAGCCTGCGACGCCAGCTTGAAGATGCTTTAGCAGAGTTGAAACAACGACGAAAATTCGGCATCGTCTTCGAAAAGCATTCAGAAAGAAGCGCGCTTGCTGGCGTGCCTATTCGACCCGGCCAGATAGTACAACGAAGCGACGACCTAAAAGCGCAGATCGATTACCGCGTATTATCAGTATCATCAGACGGTTCGACCACAATCACGCCAGTTGACAACGATTCTGATGTTACAACTGTTGCGACGACCACTCTGCTGGCCATCAAAGATTTTGGCGAGCCTATTTATCCCACACTAACACCGATCGGTTCGCGGCAGCTAGGAGACGATGACCGTCCTTATCACGCTATTATTAATGGCGAAAATTTCCACGCTCTTGAACTCTTCCTCTACCTCTTTGAAGGATGCGTTGACTGCATTTACATTGATCCACCTTACAATAGCGGTGCACGTGATTGGAAATACAACAATCGTTATGTTGATGAGAAAGACGCTTGGAGACACAGTAAGTGGCTAAGTTTTGTTGAAAGACGCCTCAAACTTGCTCGGCGTTTGCTCAAGCCTGATGGCGTCCTCATAGTCACGATCAATGAGTATGAGATCTTTCACTTGGGAATGCTATTGGAGCGTCTTTTTCCATACCCTAGATATTCGCTCTACGAAGAAACAATAGTATCAAATCCCAAAGGCACTGGGGCACGCAATTTTGCTCGCGCGGACGAAGCAGCAATCTTTGTTGTTCCACAAATAGGTCGGAGCATCATCCTAGAACAACCTATTAAATCTGCCTCTCAATCAACGTTCGAATCCGATAAAACAGAAGATCAAGAGGGGTCTGATACTCTGAGTAACGAGAAAGCTGATGTAGTTCTTAAAGCTGGATCTAGCAATTGTAGCGGCCCCGAATGGGAAGTTCGACATGCTCGTCGTCGAGGTGGGGGTGGATCTTCGTACCGACCGCAGCGTCCACATGAGTTTTATCCCATTTTCATCGACGAAGAAGCAAAAAAGGTTGTCCGAGCTGGCGACTGGATTCCGTTAGATGTTGATCCAGATTTTAGTTATGTCGATGGATTGCGTCCGATATGGCCCATTGATGAGAAGGGACAACATCGATGCTGGCGCTTCATTCCAGAAACCATGCGAACGCTCATCAACGCAGGCAACGTGATCGTCCGTTACAACAAAAATAAAGGTGCTTGGATACTGGGTATTTGCGAGCCAAAGAAAACAACAAAGGCGCCCAAAACGGTAATGTGGGGTGCAGCATATGATTCGGGTTCGTCTGGGAGCAGCTTGCTAAATGAATTTCTCGGAGAACCCAGCTTATTTCCTTTTCCCAAATCTGTATATGCTGTCCAAGACTGTCTTGCAATAGCAACTCATAACCGGCCTAGTGCGCTTATCTTGGATTTCTTTGCCGGTTCCGGTACAACATTTCACGCGACTTGTTTATTAAACGCAGCCGACGGTGGAAAACGGCGCTCCATCTTAGTTACAAATAATGAGGTTCAAGAGAAAGTCGCAAACAAGCTTAACAAGGAAGGTTATTTTAGAGGAGACCCAAGTTTCGAGTCCCAAGGCATATTCGAACGTGTGACTCGTCCGCGCTGTGAGGCTGTAATTACTGGTCGCAGACCAGATGGCAAGCCGGTTCCCGGAAACCACACTCACGCCAGCAAGCGGCCATATTCTCAGGGTTTCGCTGAAAATATCGAATTTTATCGGCTAGATTATCTAGACCCTAATGATGTAGACTTGGGACGCCAGTTCGATGCAATCCTACCTGTGCTATGGATGGCTGCCGGCTCTATCGGCACACGCGAAGACGGAGCAGAGGAGAATACCAGTGGTTTTTCTATGCCTCCAGATTCCACATACGCTGTGCTCTTTCGCGAATCACGTTTTCGCTATTTTCAGAAAGCATTAGCAGAACGCCCCGATATCACACACGTTTGGTTAGTAACTGATTCAGAAGAAGCTTATAGCGAGATGCGTTCAGCGCTTCCGCGCGATCTATACGTTTCAATGCTTTATCGCGACTACCTTCGAAATTTTCGCATAAATATTGAAAAGAGCCCATGAATGTTCAGTTGAAACCGTTCCAGCTTAGCGGCGTAGATCGTTTAGTTAAGCAACTAAGATTAGCCGCCAAAGAGGCAAAAAGCGGTTCATTTCAAGTAATTTCTCTCGCTTCCCCCATGGGCTCCGGCAAAACTCTAATGGCGACGGCAGCGATAGAAATCCTGATCCAAGGCGATTACGACAATGCGCCCGACACGGAAGCCAGCTTTCTCTGGATTAGCGATCAGCCAGAACTAAACGAACAAACGCGGCGCAAAATGCTGTCTATGTCCACGGTGCTGAGCGAGTCGAGGTTAGTTGTAATTGACGCTACGTTTGACTCAGACGTTTTCAAAGAAAACACGGTATATTTTCTAAATATCCAGAAGCTAGGCAAAGACAAGCAACTTATTACTCCCGGTGATGCCCGCAGTTTCACGATATGGGAAACGATCAATAATACGATCGAGGCGCGACCGGGCTGCTTTTTTGTTTTTATCGACGAAGCGCACAGAGGCATGACCGAAAGCCCGGGGGCACGCAAAGATGCAACGACTATCATCCAAAAACTAATCAAGGGCTCGCCCGGAGAGATTCAGGCCACCCCTCTTATAGTAGGCATATCAGCTACACCTGAGCGTTTTAACAAACTTCTTGAAGGCACAGAACGCGCGCAACGACGTGTTGTGATTAGTCCAGACGACGTCCGCGATTCGGGCTTGCTGAAAGATGTCATCACTCTTTATCATCCGCGTGTAGATCAACCGTCAGATTTCACGATGCTTCGTGCTGCGGTGCAGGCGTGGAAAGAATATTGCGACGAATGGGAATTTTATTGCAAGACTCAAAATGAGTCTCTAGTGCAGCCCATTATGACCGTGCAAGTGCAAGATAGGAGCGATGGTAAGATCTCCAAGACCGATCTCAACGAAGCGATTCGGATCATTAACGACGTCACTCAGATGCGTCCCGTAAGTCTCGCCCACTCTTTTCAAGAGGGTAGTACCATCAACTTGCAAGATTGCGAACTTCGATACCTAAGCCCTCCTGACATTGAGGCAGATTCAGACGTAAGAATCGTCTTCTTCAAAACGAGCCTCAATACCGGCTGGGATTGTCCGCGTGCAGAAGTGATGATGTCGTTTCGCACTGCCGTAGACGCTGTTGCCATTGCACAGCTGGTCGGACGTATGGTCCGTAGTCCACTTGCTCGTCGTGTTGATGACAACGAACATCTCAACAGCGTTGCACTATATTTGCCTCATTATAACGAGCAAGAACTCAAGAAGATCGTCAACCGACTTACGGAGCCTGACCCCGACACGATGCCTCCTGTCCAGATTAAAATGGGTGATGATGTAACGACACTCCTCAGAACTCCCGGTAGCGAGCAGTTATTCGCTGAACTGGAAACAATACCATCCTACACGGTGCCAAGAGCCCGCAAGAGCAGCCAAGTGCGGCGTTTGATGAAGCTAAGCCGTTTGTTGGCGCGCGATGCATTAGAAGTTGACGGGCCTGAAGATGCCACTGAATTGCTCCTGCGCGCGCTGCGCGATGCTTACTATGAAGTGAAAGACACGGAAGGATTCAAGAAGATTGTTGAACAAAGGGGCAAAATCGAAGTGATGGCTGTCAATTGGCGATTCAGTGCAGATCTTGATGATGAGTCTGAAGTGACTCATCTTGATATGGCCAAAGAAGACATCGATGACGTATTTGAATACGCGGGCAGAAAACTAGGGGAAGGACTGCACAAAGCGTGGTGGAGGACAAGAGTAGCTGAAGATGAAAGTGCGAAAGTATCCGCAAAGTTAGAACTTATTGCGCTATGTCTAGACTCCAATGTCCTCGAAAAGATCGAGCGCACCGCCCAAGAGGCGGTGAATAGCTGGCTGAATGAACACAAAGTCTCCATTAATAAACTACCTGAAGCAGGTCAACAAGAATATAATGAAATTCGCCGATTGGCAACAGATCCAGAAGAGAGGACTTTAGCCTACCCCACCTCCATTGAAGGCAGCACACGCGATGAATCTTGGGAGAAACATCTTTACGTTGATAGCCGCAGCCTGTACCGCGACAAGTTTAACACGTGGGAGACAAAGGTCCTCGAGACGGAACTTGCGAGAGATGATGTCATCGGATGGCTTCGAAATCCAGACCGCAAAGATTGGTCACTTTGCATTCCATACGAAAGCGGCGATGGCAGTTACCATCCATGCTACCCAGATTTTGTCGTCTTGCGATCGGTAAACAACCACGTCGTTATAGATATCCTCGATCCGCACCTAACGAAGATGGCTGACGCTCCATATAAAGCAAAAGGCCTCGCTCAATACGCTGCAAAACACGCACACAAGTTCGGACGAATTGATTTGATAGTCGTCGAGGGGGGTCGCGTCAAATCTCTCAATCTTTGTGACGAAACGACTCGGGAAAAGGTGCTAGCGATCACAACAACTGAGCAGCTGACTCAATTATTCACCAACTTGTGAGTTGAAGATAAATAACTAGCCTACAACTGATTTCTTTCCCGTTGCCCCTCACGGCGCGCTCACTAGGTCCGCGCTAGTCGGAATTTATCGCAACCAAAGGCAAGCTTCGTCCTCCGAAAATACGTCACTCCGGAGCGCTGTATAGACTATGAGGGATGTGTTGACGTAGATCTCTCGCCTTTATTGATTATGGAGGTGAGAGAGAAGGATGCAAGCGAAAGAGAAACTGGAAAAACCCCTCAAGTGGTTTATCTTGTCGAACGCTTCGTACAAGTGGGATTTCATCCTCGAGAAGTACATCGTTGAGGACGTTGAGCACGAGGCCGCTGCCAAAGGCGTGGGGACCCAACAGTTCGCTGATGATGGCTTTGACAAAGACTACATCGTCAAGCACAAGAGACGAAAACAACGAGAGCGCTACTACTATTGAGCGGCAGAGCAAGACGCTTTTTTGAGTTACGCACTCATTTTTTTACGTAGGTGTAGCCCTTAGCCCCACGGTCTTCGTAGATTTCGAGCACCGAAATCGCAAGCTTCTCCGCGTCGTGTGTGCACATCACCTGCTGCAACACGTCAATGATCTGACGAAGCGGTGGCTCAGCAGCTTCTCCTGCATTTACGCGCCCACGCGGCCCTGCCAGAATCGATGTGACTAAAGCAGCTAGAGTCTGGGCAAGCTGTTCTTTTAGCTCAAGCGCAAACGTCCGCAGGTACGACCCTTCAAGCCGTTCGGCCCTGCCGAGACAGTAGCTACACGCCGCCCCGTGTATAACCACATACCTTAGTTTAGCGTCTAGCCGCGCTCGTTCGACACTCGCTATGAGCTGTTCAAGAGGCACTGTGTGAAGATAGGCGGCGAACAGTTTGTAGAGAGTATGATTTGTCTCGCCTATTTCTTTGTTAGGCTCCGTTGCTTGCACAGTTGATGGTACGTGCTGAAGCGGATAAACTCGAGGCAAGTATGTGCTGAAAGTGACAATTTACACTTCTGCCGATCAAAAAGAAAAAATACACCCAGATGAGATTAAACGTCTTAAAACGCCGAACGAGAGCTGCTTTTTTTGATCGTTCTCTCACATCAAGCTAACTTAGTACGAAGCCACAGACGCATCCCTTTCTTCGAGATAATCTGTTATTTCAGCCCAAACCATTATTAAGAGCTAAAACAATGAGCATTCACTAAAAAAAGGCAGAGAAGATGGTTGAGACCTCAAGCTTTCGAAAATCGAAAGGCGACCCGCGCTGCGTAGCGATCAGCGTAAGCGTGCCTAAGGGTTATAGTAACAGGAGATGCAAGAAGCTGGCCCCGCCGTATTGGATGGTGAAAAAATCCAACTCAGGTGAAATGACCGACGAGGAATTTGAACGGCTATTTAAGGAACACGTTCTGGACAAACTCGACGCGAACGAGATTCTTGCGGAAATTGGAGACGATGCAATTCTCTTATGTTGGGAGAAGCCCCGGCAGTTTTGTCACAGAACGTTAGTCGCCGAGTGGCTATCAGAGGAGTTAGGAATCGAAGTCAAAGAGCGAGAGAGTGAGCGCTGACAGGGACAGGGAGCTAGCATGTTATCATGGTTGTTCGCTGTGGCAGCCCCACGCTGAGTGGAGAGCACCGAGCGAAGGGGGGGGAGCGAGGAGCGAAGGCGAGAGGAAGCGCGTGTGTGAGCGAGAGAGAAACGCGGGATTTCAGGAGGCGGTGGGCGCGCGCAGCGCGGCGGTAAGTCCGTAGATTTGTGAAGTCATGCGAGCTAAAATTGTGAACTAGAACTTGCGCCGCCGGGGTCTTCAAAGTTTGCTTGACCAAAGGCGATGAGCGCTCAAAAAGACCCTTTGAAACGGCAGTAACAGACAGCAGTGTACAAGTCTCAATGTTGTTTTACACAGGCAAGAGCCTCTTCTTTTCCCCATTGTGCGCGAGCGTTCTGTGGATCAATCTCGAGTGCTTGGTCAAAGCACTCTATCGCCTCGTCAAAGAGCCCCAGCATGATAAGATCGGCTCCTTTGCCGGTCCACGCGTCTACATACAGAGGATCAATCGCTAAGGCTTGGTCGATGCACGCGATTGCTTTCTTTGGCTCACCTAGAATGCTAAGACACCGCGCTTTGTTATACCACGCGTTAATGAATCTGGAATCACGCTCTAAGGCTTTGTTGAAGCACGTGATCGCTTCAGCACAGCGACCCAAGCTATCAAGAGTCAGCCCTTTATTATCCCACACATCAACACGCGTCGGATTGATTTTTAAAGCGTGATCGTCGCATTCTAGGGCTTCAGCATAGCGGCCTAAACAATCGAAGCACAATCCTTTGCCACTTATTGCATTCACGTTTTGCGGATCAATGACGAGAGCGGTGTCATAGCATCTGATCGCTTCCTCGTGACGCTCTAAAGATTTAAGACTGGTTCCTTTGTTAACCCAAACACTTGCGAACGAAGGAAACATCTCAAGAGCACGCTTACTGCACTCTAGGGCTTCCGTGTAGCGGCCTAAGTTGTTGAGAGTCACCGCTTTGTTATTCCACTCCCACGCTTCCAAATCGCTCAGTTCGGGAGGACTAAGACTTTCTCCTGTCTCTTGTTTTATAAGCCTCTCAAGATCAGAACGAAGCTCTCCGAAGCTTTGGTACCGTTTGTCAGGCTCCTTTTCCATGCAGCGCTGAATTACGGGGAAAAGCGGCGAATCGATAGTAGGAACTGGTGCATAGCAGTGCAGCTCATAAAACTCAGTGAATGAACCTGCCGTGAACGGAACTTCTCCGGTGGCCATCTGGTAAAGAACCACTCCGAATGAGTAGATGTCGCTCCTCTTATCGCAACTAGCAGCGTCTATAAACTGCTCTGGAGGCATGTATGGACGTGTGCCAACAGGCCCGTCCAATTCAATGACGCCTGCTAAGCCGAAATCGGTAATCTTGACCGCGTTGTCCAGTCCGATCAAAATATTGCCGGGCTTTAGATCGCGGTGAGCACGAATATATGAGTGGGCATGTTCCATCCCGTAGCAGCATTGGATCGCCCAGCGGAGAGTCTGGGCTAGGTCAACTGAACCTCGGCGAAGATACCCTTCAAGCGAGTTTATATTCTCTGGGTTAGGAGCAACATATTCCATTCCGACGTAGAGGCGTCCGGCAACCTTCTCTACAAAATAAGCGCGGACGATATAGGGGTGCCGTTCCAGCTGCACCCAGACCTGCGCTTCTGCTTCAAACTGTGAACGGACTTTCGGATCAGCTAAATACTTGTCTCGAAACGTCTTGAGAGCAAGCGGCGAATTGAGCTCGTGCGAAACGACAAGATAAACGATACCAAAGCCGCCTCGCCCTAGGGTTTTGTACCATTCGTACTTATGGCCGATGAAGTCGCCCTTTTTAAAGTGCGGTTCAGAGGCATTGACGTCGGGGGTCAAAACGAGCGTCACCCCACATTTTCGGCAGAATTGTTCGGCTGAAGAGAAGGCCGTTCCGCACCTTACGCAGTTTTTTTGCTCGCCGTGATGCATTTTTATTCACATGCGACCCTGACCAGTACTACTTTGGGGACAAAAAGCCGCCACTTAGGTATTCGGACTCAGCCTAAATAAGCCTGTGGAAGGTCGCGGCCACTAATAACCGCTCCGCGGAAGAGTTCGGCTATGCTAAGCGACTTAAACTCGCGTTAGTCACAGAAAAGAGTAAGGGTGAGATACGCGATTTTTCGGAGACCAATGGGTCTGCACTTCGCATAAAACGCCCTGCCAGACCCTTTTCCTTATGTTACTCTTTTACTTTTCTATTGTGACTCTTGAATAAGCTACTTGATAAGCTTAAAATGCCGAAATAACACTTTTCATGCCTGATAGGAACGTGATTTGGCCTTCTAGCTAATGAAATGGTGTACCGCTAGACTGTCAATGCGGGATAGGCGAATAAGGCAGCTGTTCTGATGAATAAGGAGATCGCCTAACGTATCAGCGAGTAGACCGCGATTTGGAGAATATTCTCGTCGACCTTTACGCAATCGCCGTTGTTACATGATACTTGGGCTAGCCCATACGGGTAGCCATGGACGAAAAGCTTAGCGAGCAAATGTTAACGGGAAATATCTTAGAAACAGAGGCGAAAATATCGCTTTTAGGTGGGTAACGTTTCAGCGATGCAGTTCTTGATTATCTGTGTGACCCTATCCCCTGTTTCTCTTATAGCAACATTCAGTGAGATTAGTTCTTGCTTCTGTTTGTCTATTGATTTCAGCAAATCGTTTAGCTCTTGACTGCCAGTACGCAATCTATCTCGCAGCTGGCAACTGTAGTTATACACTTTTGCTTTTTCTGAAAACTCTTGCATTTGGCTGTCAAGACCAGATGCTGTTAAAATAAAGTCGAGAACGTATATTGCAGGCGTCCTGTTTCGTCTTTGCTGGAGGTCTGATTCGTCGCCACGTCCGTAAAAAGAAAAATTCCAATGCTCGTCCCAAGTATTGAAAACATTCTCACGATTTATTTGCCCGTTGAGCATTTCACAATAATCGCTTCCGGGCCAAGAAAAGACATGCTCTAATCTCGGCTCGATTTCCCGTAATATTTCTGTGATTTGATTTGGTTGGATACGGTCCCAGTTATCTAAGTAGCTCGCAAACGCTTGGATGGATGGGTCGTCAAGCGTGAGAAGTTGTTCCGCGAAAAGAGGCCTCTCATCAATCACATCTTTCCGCTTAAACACGCGCCAGCTCCTTATCCACTGCCTTTTAGTTCTGGTACAATCTACGTGCAGTGTACCTAATGAACGAGTCTTTTTGAGTTCGGCGCAAAACTTAGAGTAGCGCTCTTTGTTTGCTTCGTCTGCCTTATGCAGAGTAGGGCAAATGCTGGTCTCATCAGCTTCGTCCGGAAGTCGAACGTAACTTTTCCAGTCTCCTAGCCCGATAATTAATTGTGTTTTGACGATTCCTGACTCGCGCTCTCGTAAGAATAAGTGTTGCATTTCTTTGGTCTGCCCTATGTTGTCCTCAAAAGAGACCGTGAATCTGTTGCAGCAATCTAGACTTTCCAAAGCTGGCGTAGGAGAAAAAGACAATGTGAGCTTAATCATCGCGGTTGCAGACCCGCTATTCACAAAAACGAAACTGGGACTAATCTGAACGCTCATTGGGATTGCAAGAGCATTCTCCGGCACGTCGTGCAAAACGAAATCGGGCTTTCCTGCTAAGTTTATTACAGGACCTCTTATCGCGCCATACCACAAATTCAGAACTGCGGCAAATGCTGCTATTGACGCAAATATTGCCGTCACAGAGGTTAACGAGTCACTAAATACTTGCGCCAGCAGCATATTTCTCGGATAATTGTTCGTACGTTTGTTTCGTGGTCACTTAATAAAACGTGGGCCGCATTCATACATGGTCGCGTATCAATCCATTGCCTTTGACGCGGTTTACAAGAAGTTCTTTGCCTTAATCGTGAACTCGTGAATTTCAGCCCTTTCCAAACCCATATGACATGCTTGCAAAATCATGAAGATTAAACTTCCCGTTTACCTTCGAGCAGTGCTATCACGACGTCATCTTGGGTCTGCACTTTTCCCCTCTTAGCGCTTAATTTGGCGCGGAACTCCTCGAAATCGGCGTGAGTTTTTTTGCTAACGCTTATCGTCGCTCTATCTTCTTTTTTCATCGCTGATTCATACGTTTCATAACAGATAAATACTCTTGTGTCCTACTTCTGCCGGAGAGTGATAAAAGTGCTGAAAGATCGGTTAACACATGTCGCCGATGTGAAAGTTGGCAGAGTAAAAGGCAACAGTAGGATTTATCCTCAGCTCCGGCTCCCGAGTCAGTATGCGTATCTTGCCGGTAAAAACGCCGGTCTTTACAAATTAAACAGCCACGAAGGCGGACCCACATTCATTATTAGATTTGACGAGCAAGCCAATGTAGCGGCCTATCATGGGGACACACCGCCCGAAGGGCGTGTGGCCGACGGGTGCGAAGTACCCGTTAAGCCCTGTCGAGGCTCCGACTCGGGTTCAAATCCCGACTCGGGCGCTCCTTTTTTGCTTTTGGCGTCGATGTAGCTTGCGCTTTTTAAAATAAGTGATTTAAGCTCGGCGATTTGGGATTCGAGCGCTGAAAGGTGAGATTCTGCTTTGGTTTCTAAACTGAGATTAGAAACTCTTGACTTTGATTCCGCCGGAGTGTAAGGGACGACCAAAAATGCTCATTGACCGTCGTGCTCTGTTTTGTAGACGTGTGCTCTTTGACCTATGATTTGAACGTATTCTTGCGACAAGCGGATCATAGGGTACTTTGTATTTGGCTTAGAGTGAATAGTTCCAATCTTTGATGATCCAATATATTGCAAACGCTCACCGGTCTTTCTATATGCTACCGTTGCTTAAACTGCTTAGCTGTTCGCACTCTCTCACTACGCTCATCGGCGAGTGCTTACTGTAGCGTTGCTGTCAGCTGCCACAACGGGGCATCGGTAAGCGGTGGGCATCGAACGTTTTCGACGTTGGCGACCGCCACCGATTATTTCGTGCCAACCACCACAGCCGTTCCGTAGGCCAAGATCTCCTGCATATAGTTAGAAATCTCGGAAGAATCAAAGCAGGCGCTTATTATGGCATTAGCACCGACTGCTTTCGCGTGCTCTACAAGCCGGTAGAGCGCCTCATCTCTGGCATGTTGCATCATCTCGACGTACTCGCGAATCTCTCCTCCCGCAATAGACCGCAATCCTGCTGTAATATTTCTTCCAAGCCCTCTGCTCCGCACCGTAAGGCCGTAGATGAATCCTCGGGTTTCTATGATAGTATATCCTGGGATCCAATTTGCACTTACGACCAGAACCCCGTCTATGGTAATAGGCGAGACTGGCATAGGTGACCTCACACTTGCACTAGATGCAGGGGCGTTCTTGTTTACAGGGGCTCCACACTGAACGCAGAACTGCGCATTAAGTGGTAGCGGGGCACCACACGTTTGACAAGACTCTTCTTGACTCATAAAAAGCCTCCTTTCCGTCGTCAATTCACGCGAATTCCTTTGCACAGCGATCACAGATTGTCAAGACTTAAGCCTTTTCGTTAGTGACTTGCCTTTGAGGTGCCTCAGTTCAAATGATACGACATCGTGCTGTGAATCGTAGGGTAACGCGATTGATTTTCAGCGGGCCTCTCTACGCGCTCTAATCGCTAGAATGAAGTGTCACGGCAGGTGATGTGCACACACGACGTAGAACGCTTGCGATTTCTGTGCTCGAAATCTACGAAGAAGGTTATCGCGAGGAGCGGAGTTTAAAGTGATGAGATTCCGTCGCGTGCAAAACTCAACCCGCGAGCCGATCACGGATTTTCAAAGAGACATTGGGGTAATGTCGATTAATCTTATTTCTTATTTCTTTACCCAAACATGGGTGATTTCCCCAAATACCAATTTGCGATAATCGTTTGCTTCTTTGTAAGCTTCGTTTATCCAGTCTTTAGCTTCTTGTGAGTAAAAATCATTGGGATTGGCGGTAGTAAGTTCCGTTAATTTACATTCAATAATTAGTCTGGCTTCTTTGAAAGACATATCTCCGGAAGGAGTTTGAACACTTGTCAATTCAACTTCTTTCATTTTTTCACTATCTCTTCCTGATTTACTTCCCAAAAAGAGTATTTGTTCCTTATATTCATTCGGGAAGTAAGACATCGTATAAGTTTGCTCTTTTTGAATCATTTCAAGCGTATAACGGTTTGCTCGAAGAATACACCAAGTGGTGGGTTTCTTGAAAAGAAGCCCCAAACCACCCCCACTGGCTGTCATGGAATTATAATGATCTTCCTTGCCCGCAGTAATAACCGTAAAATCTTTTCCTACCAACGTAAATACATTGTCGGATATCTCTTCAGGAGAAATTTGTTTAAATAATTGATCAAAATTCATCTCTTTGACATTTGCATGATTTGTTTTTTTCATGACATACGGTTTTAATCATTAAATGATTTACCTTGCAAAGGTAATCATAAAATCGGAAACATTCTTTCCTGACTTTGACAAATTTTTCGGGTTAAAAACTTAATACACTCGCGGCATTTAATTTTGATGGGTTTCGAGGTTTTGAAGCTGTAACTCGTGTCTTGTGAGTTTACTTTCTGAACAGAGCCATTCACTGCCTTTAATTCGAAAAAAAACAGCGAAAAAAGAGCTAGTCAAGAATGGCCGTTCATAAAAGCAAACCTAATCGCGACGCTTTGAACTCTCAGGATTATGCGTTGCGGCCGCAATAGTTATGTAAGAACATGCGCATGTGCCATGCACGGGTGATGGAGTTCACCGTAATCGCATAAGGCTGATGACTCCTACGCAATTCGCACGCCGACGGAGGGAGTCACCATATATCCTGATGCAACCCCATTGCTCGTGGGTATCGCTATTTTACTCGCAAGTTTGGTCTCGTTACGATTAGGCCTCTCAGTGGCCATAATCGAGCTTATTTTGGGCGTTCTTTTTGGAAATCTAGGCGTTATACACGTAGAGGGCTGGATGTCGTATCTGGCCGCTTTCGGCGGCATCCTCCTGACGTTTCTCGCGGGAACCGAGATCGATACCGACCTCATGAGAGAAAAGTTTAAAGAAAGCTTCTTAATCGGTTTTCTTTCCTTTCTGGTGCCGTTCATCGGGGTGTTTCTCTTTGCCTATTTCGGTGCGCAGTGGGGTCTCGAAGCGTCGTTGATCGCAGCAACCGCGCTGTCGACCACATCGCTGGCCGTCGTGTACTCCGTGCTGGTCGAGACCAACCTGTCAGGAACAGACGTCGGCAAGCTGCTCATGGCATCGACGTTCGTCACCGACATGGCAACAGCCATTGCCCTTAGCGTGCTGTTCATCAAGCCGACCGTGTACACCGGCGTCTTCATCGCGGTGTCGGTAGTGGTGATCGTTCTCGCCGCGAAATTCTCACACATCGTGTTTGACCACCCACAGGTGAAGAACAAGGTCATTGAGCCCGAAATAAAATACCTCTTTGTTCTCCTGCTCGTGTTCATGTATTTTGCCAATTTAGGTAACGGTCAGGCAGTGCTGCCCGCGTTCCTCTTGGGGCTGTTGATGTCAAAACACTTCATAGAGAGCTCTGATACAAAACGTGTGCGCAATCGGCTACGCACTGTCGCGTATGCGATAATCACGCCGGTGTTTTTCATCGTCGGAGGAACGAACGTTTCCGTGCCCCTCATCCTCACCGCACTCGGGCTGTTTGTTGCTTTCTTCGCGATTAAGCTCTCTGCCAAGTTCGTGGGCGTGTATTTCCTCGCGAAGAGGTACATACCGCACGGCAGTGCATACACGACCCTCTTAATGAGCACGGGGCTGACCTTCGGCACAATCGCGAGCGTCTTCGGCTTGACTGCCGGGTATATCAATCAGGTGCAGTATTCGGTGCTGGTGGGCGTCGTGGTGGCAACGGCCGTAATCCCGACCTTCATCGCGCAAAAGTGGTTTATGCCCGTTCACTCTGAAGATGTGGTCGACCTTAACGGAGGTGCGAATGCGACGTAATGAGGGCTGTGCCCGCGTCACGTTGGCCTTCGCCCAACAAATGAACTCGCGCAGTATGAGGGCACACTCTTGGTGATGTAAAAGTGAACGAGACACTATTGCGATTTGACGTGCATCAGCTGGTCGAATACGTCGAGAGCACGCGAAGCGATGACGGCGGGTACTGCTTCTATCGCCTCAACGAGTCGAACGCAGCCGACACCTTCTATGCAGTGTATGTGCTCACCGCGCTTGATCGACCCGTGCCGGGGCTTGAGCTTACGGCAGACTTCCTGCAACAGCGCCAAGACAGCGATGGCTCCTTCCAGAGCGTCTACTCCGCCGATTACGTTCTACGCGCACTCGATCTCTTGGGAGTGCCGCCGCTCTTCGATCCAGACGACTTTCTGCACAGCCAGTTGAAGCGCACGCTCGGTATCGTATCTCAGCCGTACTACGAGCTTAGTAACTCGTTCCTTTAATCTCTAGGCAGGGCCGTCGCGATACTCGCCCTCCGGCACGAAGAGCCATCGCCAGAGGTCAAGACTGCAGTCGTTAAAGCGGTACGTCAGTACAAGCATTCGGAAGGAGGATTCGGCGTTGACCACGCATCGATCTATTCGACTTACAACGCGTTACAGGCGCTCTCTTTTTCTCAGTCAGACTGCCTTGCGGGCGTCTCCCAGTGGTTACGACGATGCGAGTGGAAGACGGGGGGGTTCTCCCAAACCCCCATGAATACGCCCAACTACCTCGATGAGATCCACCG
>Ga0255361_1000079_pt1 | contig 26672 bp, 36 predicted proteins | sample GFST75r1metaG_FD_186005 | JGI IMG/M metagenome (GOLD analysis project Ga0255361, IMG submission 186005) | Peat soil microbial communities from Stordalen Mire, Sweden - G.F.S.T75.r1 | ecosystem: Environmental > Terrestrial > Soil > Wetlands > Peat | place: Sweden: Norrbotten County, Stordalen... | reverse complement strand
TCCTCGCTCTTGATCGTTTATAAGTTTGTCTGAATCACATTCTGGGCATTTTGTCTCAAGTTTTTCATTTTCCGAAACTTCTTGCCTCATTTGTTCTTTTTCTGAGACTTCTGCTTTCAGTGGTTCGGTTTTAATAACATTCTGTTTTATTTCTTCGGTCGTTTCCTTCGCCCCCAATTTTTATTGGTTTTTGATGCTACATAAAGAGTCTCTCCAACTCGATCATCATACTTTTATTGATATATATGGTTCTTTGGTGGGACCGAATACATCACTAACTGTACCAAACTTCTTCTCATTTTTTGTAAAAACAGCAGTACCATAACGAGGGGTCTAGTTTGATCTGAGGATTAAACGGCCCCTGTTAGATATTTGGGAGATGATTCCTAACTTCTTCATGTAATAAAACCGAAACTTTTATATACTACTATCTCATCGAAGTAGTATATAAACTTTTCGAAACAAATATATATTAGATTTATCCAGTTTTAAACTTTCATTTAGTTATTAAAATAAATATCCAACTTCACGGGATATCTGAAAGTGTTTAAAGTTTTAAACATTTTAATGATAATTCTTTAAAAATAGTGTGTAATAAATGAAATTAAGAAAAATAAGAAAATTTAACTAGATGTAAATGTAATTTGGCTGAGTAAGACGAGAATTAAAATCAATGACCTTAGATAAAATAAACTCAATAATTCATTTAATTTTTGATTTAAGTTAAGGGGCTTCTAAAAATAGATTCCTCTTCCTTTTTTGAATTAATACCATCCCATATGATAATAAAAAGTATGGTTAGAATAGGTGTTACTATGAAACTCAAAGTAGTTAATGGATATTTATATAATATCAAAAGGATTATAATTACGATTAGAACTATTATAGCATAGTTTATAGGTGGATATTTTATATACTTGCCAATTTCTCTATTTAAAATCATTAGGCCCTCTTCTATATCCAGTGTTTGAATGAATATTTTTGAAGTTAAACTTTAATCACATCTAATAATTCTCTAGGATTTGTTATGACTGTATATTATTTTTCTCTTCAATGATGTCCTTTGCTTTTTTAAAGTCTGAATCAAAACTTACTAAGTATTCACACCCCAAATCCTTAGCAATGTGTATATGTATTTGCATTCTTGAACTCGTATAAAATATCTTTTGAGTTTTATTCTATCTGTTCACCGGTAATGGCGTCTATGTTCACCGTTCCACCATAAATGTTATTTTTAGTATCGTATAGTGAAACTTTGTAATATGGATGTGGATTTGACTGTATTAATGTCGCCCCAGTTGCTTTTAGATTATGTCCTTCTAGAATGGAGTTTGCTATACTCATAGCTTGGCTAGCACTGATATAACCCCCATTATTGTTTCCACTATTGTTAGAACTTTGGCTAGTTGTTTGTGGACTATTTGAACCACTGGATGTACTGTTATTCCCAGATGTAGAGTTATTTACATCTGTTAATGTGGTCTGTGGATTGTTTTTAAATAAAATATATCCACCAGCAAGTCCTAAAACTGCAACTAAAACTACAATTACTCCAATAAATACCACTCTTTCATTCATGAATTATTTACCCCGCTAATATCCCAATATGATATTAAGTATTGTAATATGGATGATATTAATTACTATTACAAGAAAACCGAAAAATGATTTTATTACAAAAAAATCCTTTGTTAGCATGATATGATGAAGTATAATTTCAAATGTAAAAAAAAAATAAAAATCCTTTAAAACAACCAAATACATCATTCTAAATTACATCAAATACAGATATTGAATAGAGAAATTTTTTACAAATAATGAATGGAATTGTTGTAATTTAGAGAAAAAATTAATTGAAAACGTTAGAGATGCTTTCTAAACCATCAGACGAAATGCCTAGACCTCCAAGAAAGGAATTACCATCATCTAACACGTCTAACACACTATTAATTATTATAATCATTTTGTTAGTAGGTATAGTGGGTGTTGCAGCGGGGTATATCTTTTATGGAAGTATGAATCATACACCAATAACAAACAATACTACTAATACAACGATTAATAGTACGAACCAAACTAATACACCAGTTAATAATACAACTCTAACAACTCAAGCAAATACTGGAAATAGTAATGGGAATAATAAAAATAATGGTGGAAACAGTGGTTATGCTATTTCTGAAAGTCAAGCATTACAAATAGTTCAAGCTAATGCAGGAAATCAGAATTACATCTATTCTGGAACAACTACTGGACCTAATGGAGATACCCGCTATGTTTTTCAAGTTCGATTGAATGATAATATATATGGTCAGGAACAATTCAGCACCTATGAAGTTGATGCTGAAACTGGAGAAATGTATTAAATATATTTTTTTTAAGAATTTGCAGTAAAAAAAAGAATACACATTACTACAATTCAAATTATTATTCCAGCACGTTCCTAGAAGGAAAGTTAACGGATGAGTAAATTCATTTATAAGTAAAAAGAAACTTTTTAAAACATCTTATAATGAATTTATTTACTATTTTTTTCATTCTTTTTCTAAATATTTAGAGATAAATTCTGGAGTTTCATTTTTTAATTCATAATTTCTGCGAATTATAATTTTTAATTTAAGAATGAGATTATTTCTATATACATCATCATCTGGATCAATAGTTGATGTTGCTGCAAGATCAGCTAGGAATAATCTTGCTTTCATGATTGTTTCATCGTCTAAGCTTTCATTATTATCTAACAAAGAGTTACATTTTAATCTAAATTTTTTAATATCATCTACTAAACGAGCAAAATTATGATTTTTAAAACCGTATAGCCATGCTGTACTCATCTAAAAAATCCTCCCATTTTTTATATGAATGATGGACACGTAAAAACCTATCCGAGCTTTTATTTCTTCTAAATTTGGTGGGAAAACAGAGAACCCATAATATTAGAGAGTAAAAAAAATGAAAACTTTGTTTTTAACCCCAATTAATGATTTGTTTCACATCTCTATTATAAGCATTCAATTCCAGATTTTTGCATTTAAAAAGCTTAATGCATAAGGAACATTGTCTATATTATTTAGTATTTTAGCATTTTGAAAACTTAAATTATTCTTTATTAAAGTTTCTCCAAAATTAACATTTTTATTTATTTTTGCCCAAATAAATTTAATACTTCCTCCTGCTTCAATTTTTTTGAAGCATATTCTTCCTCTAATATCAGCATAAATGAAATCTATGTCTCGCCGACTTTTACTTTATAATAGGTTTTTAAATCATCACCAAGATAAACATCACCTACCAATACCCAGTACTTCTTGAACTAAAGGTGATAGAAGGAGGATGGGGACGGTTATAATTATACATATTATAAATCGTTTTTTTAAATCCTCAATCATGCCAGTATGGACGTGTCCCCCTTCCATTTTATGTTTTCTATCCATTTCTTTCCCGCAAACTATGCATTTGTCCTTTTCTTCAGGCCCTTCATGATGCATTTCATGTATCATATCATTTTCAGAATCGTCGTGATTGATTTTCATCCCTCAATATGATATAGGAATATAATTATAATAAAATATTTTTTTTTTAATAGGGAGAGGATTTAATGGAAGCAAAGAAGCAAAACATACCTGAAAAAGGTGTTCTAGTTCAGAGAGATATGGAAACTTATGCTGTAGTTCCTTATTTTCCGGGAGGCGTAGTTGATTCTAGTACTTTGCGAAGAATAGCTGATGTAGCTGAAAAATATAATATTAAAACTATTAAAACTACATCTGAGGGAAGGATAGCTATCTACGGTGTTAAAGAAGAGGATTTAGATAATGTATGGGTTGATTTAGGTTTGAAACCCGGTGGACACATTGGTAAATGTGTAAGACCTGCTAAAAGTTGCATAGGTAACATATACTGTAAGAATGGACTGCAAAATAGTGTGGAAATGAGCTTGAGAATTGATGAACATTATTGTGGAATCTAAACACCCGGTAAATTAAAGATAGCTATTTATGGATGTCCAAATTCATGTGCTGAATCATATGTTCGAGATATCGGACTTATTGGGACCATTAAAGGTTGGAAACTGCTGGTTGGTGGGACATGTGGAATAAAACCTAGGATCGGCCGATTATTAGCGAAAAATCTTTCGGATGATGAATTAATAAATATGATAAATAAAATAATTAATTATTACAAAGATCAAGGAATCGAAAAACGTATGCCTGCATTTATAGAGAAAATTGGATATGAAAAGTTTTCTAAAGATATTTTAGGGAAATAACAAATTATTACTCCTTAAGAATTGATTGCTCAAATTTATCCATAATTTACCCTTTCATAAATAATATTATCATGATTTAGATACAAATAAAACTTATTAATTAAAAAACATTTTAGAAATTGCTAAACTACAAGAGAATGTTATAAATATTCTCCTCATGATTTTTTATTTATATAATATTCTTAATTATGGAGACAAAAAATGTGAAGAAAATGAAGTATGATGTAGTTGTTGTAGGTGGTCGAGTAGCTGGATCAGCTTCTTCCCTTTTTGCATCTAAAGGAGGTTTAGATGTATTAATGATTGAAAAAAGACAGGAAATTGGAACTCCTGTTCAATGTGGTGAAGCAACTACTAAGGATACTTATAAAACTCTTGGAATAAAGCCTTCTAAAAAATATGTACGTGCAGAGTTAAAAGGTTCCGATGTTCACGCCCCCAATGGTAAGTTTGTTCGGGTGGAAGGTGGCAAAATACATGGGTTCATGGAAGGATATGTGGTTGAGAGAAAGATTTTTGATAAAGAGCTGGCTATAGAATCAGCTAAAGCTGGAACAGACATAATGGTAAAGACTAATGTCAAAGATATTATAATGAAAGATGGTAAAGTCTGTGGAGTTGTTGCAAAGCACCTTGGAAAAACATTTGATATAAAATCAGATATTGTAATAGCTGCTGATGGTCTTGAATCTAATTTATCTCGGTTGGCTGGTCTTAAAACTGTTAATACTGTGGATGATATAGGTTCCTGTGCCCAATATGAAATGGTAGGTATTGATATTCCTGCAAATTATATGCAATTATATTTTGGTGATAAAATTGCTCCCAGAGGATATTTATGGATCTTTCCTAAGGGTGAGGGAGTTGCAAATGTTGGATTGGGTATATTAAACTCAAAGAAAACTGCATATCATTACTTAACTAAATTCATAAGAAAATTGGATGCAACTCCTATTGAACTTAATGTAGGAGGAGTACCAATTTCAGGACCCATGGATCTAACCTTTTCTTCGGGACTCATGGTTGTTGGAGATGCCGCAGGACATGCTGATCCAATAAATGGTGCCGGCATAGAAAATGCTGTAACCTGTGCTAAAATAGCAGGAGAAGTAGCAGTAGAAGCAATTGAAAATGAAGATACATCCTCCAAATATCTAAAAAAATATCAGGATCTCTGGAAATTAGCTATAGGAAAAAATATTGAAAACTCCCTTAAATACAGGAAAATTATTGATAAACTCACAGATGATGATTTTAATGCACTTGCTGAATTTTTAGAAAATAAAGATCTAAATTCAATTTCAAAATTATCAATACTTAAATTTCTAAAGAATTATCCTCATCTTATTACTCTTTTAATCAATATTTTTATCCGAAAACCATGAAAATATATCATTATTAACAAAATATTAATTCTTAGACATTTATTTGGAGAATAACTAGAGTTTTCAGGCGGAGTCAAATTAATTTGTTATAGAATATCCCTTTTAATAAGGTGATAATGAAATAAGGAGCTTTTTTTAAAGTATTTTAATGGAGGATAAGTATAAACCCTAATATCAACATATTATTAATGCTGAGGAAATCATTACTTTTAATAAAATTTTTATTAGAGCCTAGCATTGATAACATGGTACATTTTGGGAATACTTGCTTATTTCTAAATAATAACTAAAATCTAAGCATTTCAAACTAATCTCAGAATTATCGTCATATAAAACCAAGTTTTTATGGGGAATAATATTTGTCTAAGAATGTTACTGTTAATGCTAATTATAATATGAAACATTTGTTAAAGTTTATCAAACTTGGTAAACCTCAATTTGCAGTGGGGTTATTTTTTTATTTTAGTCTTGGTGCTTTGTTAGGGGTTCTCTTTAATGCTCAATTTGTTTTAAGCAAATTTATATTAGGATTTGCCATTATATTCCTGTCAACATGGGCTGTTCATTACCATAATGATTATTTTGATTTTGATTCAGATCAGTATGGTATACCGACAGCTATTTCGGGAGGTAGCGGAGTACTCATTGAACATCCTGAATGGAGAAATAAATCTAAAATAATGGGCATCACGCTAATAGGGTTAGCCATTGCCATATCTGCACTTCTTACATACCTATTCTCCTACCCAATAACTTTTGTCCTCTTTGTTATTATCGCAAATCTTATAGCATGGGTTTATGCTGCTCCACCGTTCAAACTATCTTACCGTGGCTTAGGGGAATTTGGAAATACTGCCATAGGCCTTCTATTTCCAGGTTTAGGTTACTTTGCCATAATTGGAACATTAAACCTCCCCTTTTTTATTTTCGCAATTCCCATGTTGTTTTTACAATTATTATTTACCATTAGCGTAGAAATTCCTGACATGGAAGGAGATAGATTAGGAGGCAAAATGACATGGATTGCCTCAAAAGGCCGTAAATTTGGATTCCAAATCATAGCAATTTCAGGGATACTGGCAACCATTTCATTTCTACTTTTATCATATACAAATTTATTTCCTGCTATCATCGACTTTAGAATAATTGCAGTTATCTCATTAATACCAATGAGTTTAGGAGTAATTGAATTAATTAAAAATCCGAATGACAAAGCAACTGCCACAAAATTTTGTATCTACAATCTTGCGGGGATCTTCATCACGGTGATTTTAATTAATTTATATTTCTTGTCCCTACTAAAATGACCTTTTAATTTGAATAAACTATTTTAAAGGAAATGTATGGATTTTAACACTCATAGATTGATAAATATAAATTAAACTTAGGAAGGCCTTAGTATTTGGCTGGAAACTTTTTTTTCTTTTTACTATGGGGAGCATTATTGGCAGTAAATATTAGGTTCAGAATTTTGTTTCAAGTAAATTTATTTTAGGAAACTCCATTACTATTTTACTGCTCATATTTCAGTTCATTACAGGTAATGATTACTTTAATTTTTTGATGTTGAACGGCTTTTTAGTCCACTTATTTTTGTTTTTATCTTCTTTAAATGTTTGATTTTTTAATAGTTTGATAAAATTATTTATGATAGTCTAGCCATATAATATTAATAAGAGGCGATGTACTTGGATAGAAGATTGATTTATGGCTTAGTCATAGTAGTTATTATTGTGGTAGCTGTTGGGGCATATTATGCCGCATATCCTCCAAAAACAAGTAACTCTACCCATGTAAGCACTAGCAACCAAAACTCAACTTCAGGGGGAAATACTGGAAAATCTGGCATTAGCTATCAAATACTACCGGTTTTAAAAACAATAGGACCGTCACGATAGGTATTATTTGGGTAAACTCTGATCACTGTGAGTATATCCATTTTAATTAAATTCATTTTTTTGAGAACTTCAAAAATTGGGGTTAAGGAATAGGGGGATGAATATTATGGGTTTTGTAGAATTGGCTACAATTGAAGAATTGAAAGATGGGCATATGAAAATGACCATTATCGATGATCATGAATATATGCTGGCTAGGATAGGGGATAATTATTATTGTACGGACAATAGATGTCCACATATGGGTGGAAATCTGTCCGGTGGTAAACTGGAGGGGACAGTCGTAACTTGTCCTAGACATCATAGTCAATTCGACATTACAGATGGTCATAATATACGTTGGACAGATTGGACTGGGATTAAATTGGCATTTGGAAAGTTAGTTAGATCACCACGACCACTTAAGGTGTATGAAGTCAAAATTGAAGAAGACAAAATACTGGTTAACTTAAAATAAAAAAAAATTTAATCTAACCTAGTACCACATCCTCATGAAAAACAATAAAGAAACTGTAAATAATAGACTTAAATAGCCTTGTAAATAACATGGAGTTGTTAATTTGAAATATGAATATAAATTTAAGAGCATGAGTAATAAAGAGCTTCACGAAGAATGTATGACTTTTTTTTGATATTTTAGAGTATCCTTCTTAACGAGGACTTTCATTTATTGCTGCCTTAATTCTTCTCAACGCTTCCTCCAGGATGGGCCTGGGACAGGCTATGTTCATTCTAACGAAACCGCTACCTGCTTCTCCGAAAATGAATCCGTCTTCTAAACCTATCTTTGCCTTCTCCTGCATAAAATTCCTTAGAGCTATTTTATCCATACCCAACTCGCGGCAATCCATCCAGATAAGGTATGTTCCCTCCGGTTTAATGACCTTTATATCTGGAATTTCCCTGGCTATATATTCCAGTAGAAAGTTCAGGTTTCCCTGTAAATAATCCAGGACTTGCTCTAGCCATTCATCTCCAAATCGATAGGCCGCTTCCAATGCAGTATAGCCAAAGAGATTAGTAGCGGGTACAATACCGGATTGTGTACTGATGAAAGTATCGCGGAGTTTCTTATTGGGGATTATAATTGCGGATACATCCAGACCGGACAAGTTGAATGTCTTGCTCGGTGAAGTGCATACTATGCAATTCTGCTCAAACTCCTCTGAGATAGAAGCAAATGGAGTATGTTGGTGGCCTTTGAAGAGTATTTCACAATGTATCTCATCGGAGATGACCACTGCCCCATTGTTTATGACAATCTCTCCCATCCTAATTATCTCTTCCCGTTTCCAGAGACGTCCCACCGGATTGTGAGGATTACAGAATATGATAGCCTTTATACGCCCCGACCCATGCAAAGGCCTAGTTTTTGGGAGAAATTTATGCTCCAAGTCATCATAATCCATTTCGTAACGGCCGTTAATTAGTTTGAGACCATTATTTACTATCTGACAACCACTGTTAGTAACCACTGGGAAAAAGGGGTGATAAGCCGGTTCTTGCAGTATGACTTCATCTCCAGGGTGAGTCAACGATCGCACAGCAACATGAAGGGCGGGAACCACTCCAGGGGTAAAAACTATCCATTCCGGTTTAATTTCCCATTTAAATTTCCGCCTCATACGTTTTACTACAGAATCAGTGACACTGGGGCCTGGTTTGGTGTAGCCATAAAAGGGATGTTCCGCACGTTTTTTAAGTGCATCTACGATGGGTTGGGCAACCGGAAAATCCATGTCAGCCACCCACATAGGGATTAAATCTTCACGGCCGAAGATGGATTGAAGCATATCCCATTTTAAGCTATCTGTGTTTCTCCTATCACATACTTGGTCGAAATCATATCTCACCATTTTATAACTCTCCCAAACTAAGCGAATTTAGCATTTCTATTTTTATGTAAACATTTCTCGGAGGATACTTATATATTTAAAGCCATTTTCTCTCTAAATTGGTTTTTATTTTAAAGCATGGCTGTTTTTAACTTATGAAAATTCCTTAAATATATTTTAAGGTTTGAATATGCATTTAATATGAAGTAATGGATTGGAACAGAGCTGAGAGGGATGCTGATGTGTATGCCACCGGAAAAAGGAAGTTTAACTGGAACATGTATGAAAACAGCACGTAAACTTTGTTTGTGGCAGTAATAATCTGTTTAATAATTAGTAAATGAGAATTCGAAAAGTAGAGTATAAGTTTAAGAGAAAATATAATACAATATTAAAAATAAAAATTTTATTTTTTATGATGTTGGTCGAGAAGGGTATGTTGGATGAACTGAGAAAGTCTGGTGTTGATATCGTTGGAGATGTGCCTTGGGGTACTCATTTCTGCCAGTTCTATCAAACTAAAGATGATTTAATTAGTGTGCTAGTTCCTTATTTTAAAGCAGGATTGGAGAATAACGAATTTTGTATGTGGGTTACATCTGAGCTTCTGGATGTTGAAGATGCCAAAGAAGCCCTGAGAAAGGTTGTTTCAGATATTGATAGCTACTTGGAGAAAGGGCAAATTGAGATTATTCCTTACCCTGATTGGTACTTGGAAGATGGTATTTTCGATTCAGAGCGGGTTTTAAATGGCTGGGTTGAAAAACTCAACAACGCCCGTGCCCAGAACTACGATGGGTTCAGATTGACTGGTAACACCTTCTGGCTTGAAAAAAAAGACTTGAATGACTTCTTTAACTATGAGAAAGATGTAAACAATGTTATCGGGAATTACCAGATGATGGTGCTATGCACTTATTGTTTGGACAAATGCAGTGCAGCCGAAATTATAGATGTGGTCGTAAATCATCAATTCGCTCTCATCAAACGGGAAAAGAAATGGGAGCTCATAGAAAGTGTTAAGCATAAAATAACAGCGGATAAACTTAAAAAAACCCAGCAAACATATAGTTCTCTCTTCAATAATATGATGGACGGATATGCATACTGTGAGATGCTCTACGATGATGAAAACCATCCAGTGGATTTTATTTATTTAAATGTCAATGATGCATTTGAACGATTAACCGGCCTAAAAAATGTAGAGAGTAAGAAGGTTTGTGAAGTAATTCCTGACATTGCAGAGGCACATCCAGAGCTTCTTGAGATTTATGGTCGTGTAGCGTCGACGGGCCGGGCAGAGAAATTTGAAATTGAATTCAAACCTTTAGGAATATGGTTATCAGTCGCCGTCTTCAGTCCCGAGAAAAACTATTTCATAGCCACCTTTGATAATTTCACCGAGCGTAAACTCGCTGAAAAAGAACTGGAAAGAACTTTGGATGAGTTGAAACGCTCCAACCAGGAACTGGAGCAGTTTGCTTATGTAGCTTCGCACGACCTGCAAGAACCATTAAGGATGGTTTCCAGCTTCACACAATTACTTGAAATGAAATATAAGGATGAACTTGATGCTGAAGCCTTAGAATATATAGGTTTTGCTGTGGATGGTGCTAAACGTATGCAGTTATTAATCAATGATCTTTTAGAATACTCCCGCGTGACAAGGAAATCTACAGAATTTGAGGCAGTGAACATTGAAAAGGTACTCGATGAAGTTTTATTTAATCTAGAAATAGTTATCGAAGAAAATCAGGCAATTATCATTAGAGAATCACTGCCTGAGATTCAGTCTGATTACGGACAGATGGTTCAATTATTCCAGAACCTCATTGGCAATGCCCTGAAATATCGTAGTGAGGAAACACCAGAAATCCGTATATCTGCCCAGAAAGAAGATGATCATTGGATTTTCTCTGTAGCTGATAATGGTATTGGTATGGATTCAGAGTACTTTGTGCAGGTTTTCAAAATATTCAGAAGACTTAATACTCAGGATGAGCATGAAGGAACCGGAATTGGCTTAGCTATCACTAAAAGAATAATAGAACACCACGGAGGGCGAATCTGGGTAGAATCCGAACCAGGGAAAGGTTCAACCTTCTATTTCACCATCCCTAAAACTGTCAACAATCATTTTTAATCTAATAGGTCTGTGGGGTTTCTTCTGTTTTTCATCCTACGTTTCCATGTCTGGATAAACTCCCTAGTAGCTTGTTCTACTGCCTCCATAATATTCTAATAATTTTAACTGTAGTTTTATGGTGATTACTCTTCTATCAATCCTTTGCCATCTCTCATTAGAGTACCATTGTCTTTTAAATGTATTCCTAATTCACCGCTGAAACGTGATAGTATGTGTAATCATGGGTTCTTAGATGGTTGAATAGTTATCCAGACATTTGCACTATTCATGTCCGTAAACCACTTTACTTTGCTGTCAAAAATGTCCGCTTAACTTATATATTCTTGGAATTAAAAAAAATAATTATTACATTGTTAAAAAAATATTACATAATTTCTCTACTAAACTAAATTGATTGATATTTCTGAGGCTAGAAAGAAATATATGGAAGTCATTAGATATTTTTCTTCAAGTATTCTGCTAAAGCTTGGCGAATATGATAACTCATAGGATTGTAGCTCTCTTCTGATAATTCCCTTAATTCCTTTATCATCTGTGGGGGCAACTTTATAGTAATTTGCTCCATCTTTTGTTTTGTTTTAGGTCTACCCTTAGTTTTTGTTTCCTGCATGATTTCACCTATAGCAAATAGTATATTATTGGGTTTATAAAAGTTTTATGCATATTTTTGGTAATTTATTAAATATTTTTTGAACTTCGTTAAACCATTCTATAACGAAGTTAAAAAGCGAATTAAATTCAAAAAAGTTTTGATATTATTTATGGTTTTCCCAGCATGAATCCCATTGTTTTACATCTCATATTTATTGCCTTGAGTTTCTTATCTAATTCTTTGAGTTGTGATTTGTTTTTTTTCATCCTTTTCATATCTACTCCTCCATCGTGCGATTACTCTATTCACCGTTGGGGTATTTTGATATCACTTAGGTGTTGCTTAACATCTGATTAACTGTATTCTGTCCTAAAATATTTGTTAATCGTTGTTTCAATGGTGGATTGTTGTTCACTAATTGAATCAGTAGATTTTGATTTGTGCTAATATTATTATTAGTAGCAGTTATGGTACTATTTAAATTCACAGCATCAATAGCAGCTGCAAATACTCCATTGGTCTGCATATCCTGAAATATCCTCAATCCATTATCCTCTGATTTACTCATGTTTTGTAATTCATCTAAACGTATAACTGCGTATTGATAGGTAGCTGTATCAGGTGCTACGGTTTCCATTTCCTCTGTTTCGTTTATAGCAGCTGCTGTTGAATTTTCTGCATCATATATGTATTGCATATTTGTTTCAGCACTTCCGCTTGTGAAACTTGTCTGATTTATGTATGATTCAGATTGTAACATATTATTTTCTGATTGATTTAGTAAAGTGTTGTATGTGTTCGATTGGTATATTTGATAACCATAAAATGCCCCTACGAATGCAATAACACAGAATACAACTACTAATATTATATACATCATTTTCATTATTTTCCAACTCCTTTATCAGATAGTGGATTGATTATTATTATTTTGTACCCCTGAATTGGAGTTATTAATACTGTTTTCTGAATTGGTGTTTAGACTATTATTGCTACCGTTCCCTGAATTGATATTTGAGGTTCCTGAGTTACTATTATTTGTAGATATTGTTGAATTAGATGAATTATTAGTTGCTATGACCGGTGAGATATGGGATGCTGTCATAATATAAGCACTAGCCCCCATACCAACTACAGCACATATAGCTATTGCTACTATTATTAACATTTTATTTGACGTTGGCACGCCTGATTTATTTAAATTAGAGCCGCATTTTTCGCAGAATTTAGCATCTGCATCATTTTCTTGTCCACAATTAGAACATTTCATTCTTTATCCCCTTCATATTCTACGGTATAGCAGCGTTATTTTTTATATACCTGAAACTAACCGTAACTGCCTCAAAATATCATGAAAATCTATCTAAAATCTTATGAGTTTTATTTAATTAACTATTTAACTTAAATAAATGTAGAATTTTATGATAGGAATTTGAAGCTGTTTATTATCTGATTGAAAGTGCTGCTTTCCTGATCATAATCATTTATTGTGTCCACTCCTACAAGTGCAAAATATTGGGATGGTGATAATTCAACTAGTTCCATCTGTTGAACTACCATGATGCCGTTGCCTGTTTCTTCTTGATAAAGGATTTCATATGCCGGAAATCCATCAACTGTAGTACTTTGTTCAGAACGAATTGAATATCCCAAGCTGGTCTGATAACTTTCGGAACTTGAAACATACTCTGATAGGCTTGTATACCCATATTTAGATTCATTATAAACACTAAAAGCAGGATAACTTGAAAGCCCTACAATCACCATTGTGTTGGCATTATTTGGTAAAACATTCCAATTAGAAGGATATTGAAAACTGACAACACCATTAGAAAAAGTCTTATATTGAACATTACTACCAATAGGATTATTTGAACCACCATTAGTAGAAGTATTGTTATTTATTGTAGGATTTGATAAACCTGGGGGTGATTGATGATTTTTCATCAGTAATATACCTGAAACCAACCCCAAACCTGCCACTAAAACTATTACAACAACAATTAAAATCTTAGTAGAGTCTGGCATGCTTGATTTCTTTAAATTGGAGCCGCATTTTTCGCAGAATTCAGCATCAGGATCATTCTCATGTCCACAATTCTGGCATCTCATTATTTTTCACCCCTTTTCCCTCTATTTGAAAGATTTTTTTTTATAGGAACTTAATCCTCCTCCTAATACTCCTCCAAAGAAGGTGATTATTAAAACAATATATATTTATTTATTTTTTTGGGCTTTGGTTGAAGATGGATTTTCAGCTCCACAATTAGAACATTTCAATTCTATCCATCTTCCACTTGATATTTTAACTCATTTTCCAACTTCCACTATATTCAAGTGCTGCATCAACCATTACAAATCTTTAGCTGGTTAGGAATTATAAATTACTTGATAATAGTTATAATCTAATGTAATAGACCGCTCAGGTGTTAGAAATTGTATTGATCAGACATTCTTATTGGGATGCTTTGTTAGTTACATTTCTTGTCCAGTAATAGCATTTACATCCACTGCACCCTCATAAGCATTATTAATACTAGAATAAATAGTAACTGCATAATAAGGATTATTTCCATTCTGGACGTATTCTGCATAATAATTAGCATCAGAGAAATAAGCATATCCTTCAGCTAACGATAATGCTTGGGAAGTGGATATTTTTGGCGCAGTAACAGTAGGACTGGTGTTAGGAGTTGGATTAGATTGTTGATTATTATTTGAGGAACTACCACTACTTGCTGATTTACTATTATTTGTTGCTGTAGTGTTATTTGCTGATGTGGTGTTATTCACAGTAGTGTTGTTAGCGACGGGTTTAGCTTGATTATTCATCAACATCATACCAGAAACTAACCCTAAACCTGCCACTAAAACTATTACAACAACAATTAAAATCTTAGTAGAGTCTGGCATGCCTGATTTCTCTGGCACACCTGATTTATTTAAATTAGAGCCACATTTTTCGCAGAATTTAGCATCTGCATCATTTTCTTGTCCACAATTAGAACATTTCATTTTTATTCTCCCTTTTTCGATAGATTAATCATTTAGATAATGATTAGTATTAACATCAGTTCTATTAAGTGCGATTCTTTATTTTTATCATTTGGATTAAAGTCCTAGTATCTGTTTTTTTTTAGCTTGGAATTCTTCTTCGGTGATTATTCCTTTTTCTTTTAGTTCTGCAAGCTTTTCTAAATCTTCTAAATTATTTACTTTAGTTATACTGCTGGATCCATTATTAAGCGCGTTACCACATTTAATACAAAAATCTGCATAATTAGGGTTTTCAGCCCCACAAGATGGACAAGACTTTAATTCAGATTTACTTATATTTTCAATTCCCCTACCACATTTAGCGCAGAACTTAGCTTTTTTTCTATTCTCTTTACCACAATATGGACAAGACTTTAATTCAGATTTAATATTATTATTAATTCCCCTACCACATTTAGTGCAGTAAATAGCTTCTTTTTTATTCTCTTTACCACAATATGGACAAGACTTTAATTCAGATTTACTATTATTATTAATTCCCCTACCACATTTAATGCAGAACTTAGCTTCTTTTATATTATATCTACCACAATATGGACACTTTACAGTAGCTAATGCTGGTTGGTCGGGTTTATGAGACTTTGAGTCTTTTAAATTTTTTTGGTCAAGAATTTTTGAGGTTTCATCAAATATCTTCTCGATATTCTTTCTATTTTTATCCAAATCGAATGTTCCACCCATAAGAACGCCATTTTTAGGTGTCGAAGTAACACTAACTCTAGTAATTCCGGGTGATACTTCCTTAACATAAATGGGTATATCTTCTCCCCTATAAGTCAAAGTAATTCCATTTTTCGCAATAATTTTGCCATTTAAAATGTCGACTTTGTCAACTTTCATTTCATCAATATTTTTTATGACTTCAACTAAAGTTTCAAATACGTCTTCCTTATCAAAAGGGAATTCTGCACCACCTTCTTGATCCCAAAAAACCATTATTTTTATATCCCCTCTAAATTATTAATCAGGAAAAATTAAGTATCTGTTCCTGAAGTCTTATTCATTCGTTGAAAATTTAATTTTATATTTGGTTAATTTTTTTTGGAAAAATAAATTTGAAAAAAAATTAATTTATTTACATGAAATTAGCGAAGTCTATTTTTCGCATTTAAGTTTTACTTTAACTATTAACATTTAATGTGTTATTATATACTTTATAAGGACTTGAAGCTCCTACTGAATCATATTTAATTTCTTATTAATGCTATTACACCAGCTATTCCCAGTAATACTGCTCCTAGGAGGCCGAATAGGGATATGCTGATTAATAACCAGATTGCACTGATGATTAGTATTATTCCCCCAATTTTCGGATCCTTAGTAACATATACTGCCCCCACTATTCCTACTATAGATGCTAAAAATGCACTAGCACCCAATACCGTTACATCAGAAGATCCTGTAACTGCAAATGCTGAGCCAAGACTCCCTATAAAAAAAGCTATTATGGCCCCTATTAAACCGAATACTCCACCTAATATTCCTAATACCATTTCGATTGTTCTGGATATTTTTACTGCACTTTCTTTAGTCTGAGGAGGAGACTTTTTTAAAGGTGCACCACAATTATCACAAAATTTAGAATCTTCATTATTTTCTTGACCACACTTAGTACAATAACTCATAAAAATAAACCCCTAAAATTATGTAATTATAATTAATAGATATTATTTACTATATGAGGAAAATAATAAAATTTATATATAAGTTCTACAACAAATGAAAAATTCTAGTTTATTCAGGCCTCAACGTCTTAAAATCAATCTCTCCTAAATGTAAATATATACTTGATATGAAGGAAACACCTGATTATTTTGAAAAAATAAATTTTAGATAAAAAAAAAATTTAATAATGTAAATAGAATTATTTGAAGTCTATTTTTCTCATTTAAAGCTTTCTTTAACTATTTACATTTAAAGTGTTATTATATACTACATCAGAACTTGAAGCTGCCACTGAATCGTAAATTATAACATTTACTTTGACAGGTGTTCCTTTTTGGTATAAATCGCTTTGTCCATTTGCTTGATATGATTGCCCAGATTGAGGATTATCAAGGTTCCAAACAAGTGGATCCTGATCTATTACTGTACCACTTGAGTCATACCATGTTAATTGCATCTGAAGATAGCTTAAATTCTGGTTTGGGATAAGTATAGCATTTACTGTATACATTCCTACGTCATCAGGACCACTCACAGTTATATTTCCAACTGTTATTGGAGAACTGACAGTAGTGCTATTTGAATTTGAATTTGTGTTATTAGGAAAAAACATTCCAACTATAGCTATTATAATTATTAAACCAATGCAAACGCCTGCAATTCCTATTACTGTTTTATTACGTTTACTCCACCAACCTGTAGAACCACTACTTCCTGATGTTTCAACTCTTTGCGTGGATTGTGATGTTTGACTTAAATCTTCGCCACAATTTTGACAAAAACTAGCATCATCATCATTCTCTGCTTTACAATTTGGACATGTTTTAGTCACTTTTCCCCCTACTTTTTATAAATACATTAAAATAAGATATTTAAGAGCTTTAACTAAAATCGCAAGACCAACACCCCCCATTAAACCTGTAAATAATCTTAACATATTATTACTTTCTCTGAAGTCGAAAAATTGAGTGAAACCATCTAATAACGTAGGTGTCATCATTATAATTGCAAGTAAAATCAATGTAATAGTATATTCTACATAAAAGAAGTAAACATAAATAAAATATGAAAATGCACCTATATAAAAACCCGTGCACCTTGAACAAACTGGGAAATACCAATTTTTAACTTTAAATGTTCTATCCGGTAACCTATGGCAAATAGGTAAATCTAAAAAGATGTTGTATACTTTATCCCAATATGATTTATTGATCATACTTTCAATGCTACTCTTTTTTATTAAAAATTATAATTTGCTATTAAGACAAAAGGAAAGACTTTAAAATAATAATTTTTTTGTGAATTTAATATCATTAATTATTACAAATATATTATTTTTACTTCTCAAATGCTCTCTTGGAAAATCATGGTAAATGTTGTCAACTATAGTGATCCACCCTGAGGAGAGAGATATTATGAAGGATTTAACAACTATACAAAAAGAGGATTTAAAGAACGTTAAGACATTGAAACAGAATGAATTGCTTATAATTCCTAAGAAGGATTTTAAGAATTGGTATGAATTCACCAAGAAACAGGTCCAAGAAATAGAGATGAAAAGAAAAGAGTTAGGATCTGATTTTATGGAATGCCCTAATTGCCGAGAAAGTATGGAAGATTACCATCTTAAAGAACCACCGGAACAGGAGCTATGGCATCTATGCACTCATTGTAACTTGACATTTTCCCATAATCAGTACAATCGTTTTATTGAGATAATTATGCGTGCTATAAAATCGAATAAAAAGATTGGAGGTGATTTATAAAATGTATAAACGTTGTTTAGCTTGTGGTGAGCCTAAAACGGATTACAATGCATTGTTAACTGGCATGTTTGTTGCAGGTACCTGGACATTTGCAGCATTATTGTTCGTGCTGATATTTCAACACAGATTAATATTCTAAAAATCGTTGTGGAGTTAATTATGAGAGTGACTGAAACAGTACTCAATGGGAGGATTGCAGAACTATATAACCCTGAAATGTTCCTTAACTACGATGAGGTAATTGTATCACATGTAGCTCTATCTAGTTAATCTTGGGTAAATAACTGCCACATAAAATATCATAATAATAATTACAATTATAAAAACCCTTGAATAAAATATTAAATCTCTGTGGTTTCTTTCTGGATCCCTATCCATATTATCACCAATATTAATCTTTTTATTTCTTAGTTTCCTTGTTTTTACGTGCCTCTTGTTTTTTATATTCTTCCAGGTCTACTTGTTCCTCAGACGAAGCCCAATATGTGTTTAATGAGCGCTCATATTCTCTAATTTCCTTTATGGTTTTTTTCTTTTTTCTTCCCTTTTTTTTCCTCTTTTTCCTCTTTCTTTTGTCAGATTCTGAAATAAATGGAGTACTCCTACTTACTTGCATCTTTTCTTTGAGTGCCAATTTAAACACCATGATTAGATTGAATTTATTTTCTGTTGATGAATTTACTTATTATTACCCCATAGCGCTTATCACTACACCGGTGATTGCGTTAATTTTTGCTCCACCTATTGCCTGACCATAGACAGGACTTTTAGGGTCGTTTGCCAGGCTGTTATTTGCCAGTAAGGTGGGTTGCCATCTACGAAGGTGGCTGTGAAGCTGGTTCTGTTATCGGATAATAAGCCGCAGCTGATTTAGCTATTTCTATTGCTTGGGAAGCTGAGATATAGTTAAGCTTATTAGTTTGGTTTGTAGTGGTGTTGTTTACAGTGTTATTGGTTGTGTTGGTGATGTTATTAGTGCTGTTGTGCTGAGTAGAACCTTTAAAAGAATACAACCGACTATTCCCAGTACTCCTACTATAATTACTATAAAAATTATCAATATCTTAGTTAATTTCTCCATCCCTGCCTCCAAAAAGAAATTTGTCCTATATATCCTAAACTTATGTACCTTTCATTATTACCTCACCAGTAATAGCGTTAATCTCAACATGCCCGTTGGGACCGGTATAATTACTATTATGAACGACAACCCAGTAGTAAGGTGAATCAGATGTAGGATAAGAACTTATATCGTATGTGGCTCCGGACACGGGCCATGCTGACTTAGCGATACTTAACGCTTGACTTTCGCTGATGTAATTATTGTTACTGTTGCTTGATTTGTCTTGATTAATAGAATTTGTTTGATTATTCTGTGATGAGCTATTAGTAGTATTGTTAGCAGTAATTGTAGTGTTATTTGAAATGGGTTTAGCTTGATTATTCATCAACATCATACCAGTAACTAACCCTAAACCTGCCACTAAAACTATTACCACAACAATTAAAATCTTAGTTGAATCAGGCATACTTGATTTATTTAAATTTAAGCCACACTTTTCACAAAATTTAGCATCAGGATCATTTTCATTTCCACAATTCTGGCATTTCATTTATTTTCGCCCCAATTCACTTTTTAAATTTTTTTTAAATAAGCGCCTAATCCACCACCTAATACTCCCCCAAAGAAAGTAACTATTAAAATAAGGATAAATTCAATTATACTTGAGAAAGATTCTACAGAATTACTTTGTGAAGTGTTATTAATTACGCTGGGAGTGGATATAAGGCCACCAGTATAAGTTTGAAGAGCACTGGACAAGTATGATGAAACAGCTATAATTATTATCCATATTATTCCAACTACAAATCCCAGATTAATCAAAAGTATTAAACTGAAAAATCCACCATTAATAAATCCATCAGAAAGATCATCATTACCTAAAATTCCAGTTACAATACCTCCGATAAATGACATGGAAAAAAGAACCAACCCTACAAATGCAATTAGATTTAAAGTGCCAGAAGCTACAAGTGAACCATAAAAAATACTTCCAATGAATAACACTATTACAGAAACCGCCAGTCCTAAAAAAACCGCTAACAAATTTATTCTACTATTAATACGATTAACAAAACTTTTTTCACCTGTAAATAAATTAGCACCGCATTTTTTACAAAATACAGCATCAGGTTTATTATTATAACCACAATTAGGACAAACCATACTAGATCACACGAAAAAAATATTTATATTAATTCATATTCAGAAAACATAAGATATTAATTGCTATTATTAACAAATCGAAAACCTTTTATATAAAAAAATTAGTTTTCAATAAAAATTACATCCATAAATCTTTACAATTAAATCCTTAACTGAATAATTCATTTGATTTCTATTTTCAAATTTTAGCTCCACACTCTTGACAGTATTTGGCTTCTGATGGATTTTTAGTTCCACATACAGGGCAAGAAATTTTTAAATTTTTGATTAGTGGAGTAGCACATTCAATGCAAAATTTTGCATTCCTATTATTTATTTTACCGCATTGAGGGCAAATATTCTTGGACAACTGAGCATTAACAGATTTTTCGGGAGGTATATAATCATTAATGGTGTGAACATTCTTTTTTGGAGAATTATTTTGTTTGAATAAACCTGCAACAATTGAGATTATCATAACTATTATTACAAACCACCAAGGCCCAAACGCAAAAAATAATCCCTTTTCATCTTTTATCATAAATACTCCATTTTTTTAAAAAAATAAAAAAAATAGAAATAATAGTTTTACTGATTGTGACAATGGTTTAATACTAAGACTCAGATTAAATATGGTTTAAATCAACTTTTAATCTGTAGTTCAAATTAAACGATTAAAGTAAATACTGGCCCTTATTATCAGCAGTTCTTTTTATAATTGCCATATATTTAAACTATCTTAGCATCTTCTACGTATGGGACTGTTCTTGAACTACCAATAGCTGTATCATATGTACCAGGTCCTGTGTAAGTTCCAACTACTGTTACATTGTTGCCTTCATATGCATTTACGTTATCACCTTGCACCATTATATCTTGATCGTTAGAGTCTTCTATTCTAAGATTAGTTCCATCTGATTGTACAACAGTACCAGTAACTTGGACATAAGTTCCGTTTGTTATAGCATTATTGTACAATTGACTAATAGTAACACTTGTAGGTGTAGGTGTATTCGTTGTCGGTGTATTCGTTGTTGATGGTGTACTTGTATTAGCAGTAGTTTGATCAGAAGAAAACATTCCAGATATAGCAATAATTATTATAAGTCCTATACAACAAACTCCTGCAATTCCAATTGCTGCTTTACGGCCTTTACTTTGTTTATTCCAAAAGCCACTTATTCCATCACTAGTAGATGTTTGACTAGATTTTACTGCATTAGTTGTTCCCTTTAAATCTGTTCCACATTCCTTGCAATATTCAGAATCATCAATATTTGATGTTTTACAATTTGGACATATTTTTGTCAAATTTTTTCCCCCTACTTTTTATAAATACATTAAAATAAGATATTTAAGAGCTTTAACTAAAATCGCAAACCCAACACCCCCTATTAAACCTGTAAATAACCTTAAAATATTATTACTCTCTCTTAAACCAAAAAATTGAGTCAAACCATCCAAAAATGTAGGAATTATCATTAAAAATGCAATCATAATCAAAGTAGGAGTATAATCAACATAAAAGAAATAAACATAAATAAAATAAGAAAATGCACCTATGTAAAGACCCGTACATCTTGCACAAACTGGAAAATACCGATTTTTAATTTTAAATGTTCTATCAGGTAGCCTATGACAAATGGGTAAATCTAAAAATATTCTGTATAAGTTATCCAAATAGGATTTATTAATCATACATTTCAAAAATTAATTGATTTTTACCTATAATTATGATTTGCTATTACAACCAAATAGCAAAGCATTTAAATAAAAACAGCTTTTTCGTGAATTTCATCACTATAAATAGTTTATAGGATGTATTCCAATGAAAAAAAATTATTTAATAATAGGTTATGAAGAAAATAATTGATATTTTTAATTTTATTCCAATATTAGAATAATATATCGATTTTAAATTTAAATCACTCTTAATCCCTTTTCAAGCTGGTTATTTTCCCGGTGCGATCTTCCTTATAGTGACTTCTATATAATCACCATCATTGATGTTTGCAGCTTCCAATAAAATATTAGGGATATACACCTGTTTACCCTTCTTTTGAGTTATTGATGTGAACTTTTCATTATCCAATAGTATCACCTGAATTTATTATTTTCAATTATGTATATCTATATCAAACCATATAAAACTAATATAAACTAAAAAAAACCAATTTATTTATAAGTGTTTAGTTCTACTTCGTTAAACTCTCATATAACGAAGTTGAAATATCTAAATTACAATATAAAAAAAATGAAATTAATGAATATAATCAAAGATTATTTAAAAACTTTAGGTTTACTAATCCCCAGTGTGCCTAAATCAGCGATTAATTGAAGGGGAATGATAAAAATATACATATAGATCCATAACTATTTTTTATTTCATTTTAATCTAATATTCTGTAAGTTTCTTCTGCTTCTTCCTCCGAACCATAGTTAACTCCCTAACTGCATGGTCTACTATTTCCATCATATTCTGCTCCTTTACCCATGGATTAATCGCTGGTTTAAGGTGTATTCTCATATCACATTTCATCATGTCGCTAGTGTACCAATTTCCTCTCCGTTTCGTGTATTCCTCATCTAGAGTGGAGACGTACTGGTAGGAGAAATCAGGTGTTCTTTCAGGGTCAAACAAGTGGTGTAGTTCTTCGGTGATGTTAATAAGTAAACCTGAAGCCAAATTAAATTCATCCATGTTGATGGATTTGCATTTCTCCATATTTATGGAATTTATTTGGTATAAACCGTCTATATATTCTTTTAAATCTCCATGCCATTTATGAAAGTCTTTACTAGGGAAGACTAGAAGGTCATTGGTTTTTATGAATAATTGTGGCGTGTATAAAATTATTCTATTGTCGTCCATGATGCCGTAGCTGTATTTCATACTCTCACTAACATAAAATTAGTTCAAATTAGAAGCTTTGATTGTATAGGTACTTTCCTTGCAGATACTGCCACATGATTCTTTGAACTTCTAACTGCATTATGTAAATATGTATCTAGATAGCATTGCACAGGTTCTTCTTTGAACATTAAATTCATATTTATGTCTAAGATATGTATTCTCTCTAAGATTTTCGGCCAATAACCGAGTAGCTTCCAGTCTTCCCCCTCATCTAGATGAACAGCTATTTTGTTAATGTATTCAATTTGCTCTCTGATAGAATTATATGTTCTTTTAAATCCTTCCCTTTCAAATACAATAACTTCTTCATGTTTTTGGAATAGTCCTGGGTTATATAGTTCTGCAATCCTCCCATTGGGCACTCCTTCACTCACTCTCATAATAACTTTCACCTTCTCCCATGTGGGTGGAATACTATAGTGATCAAAGTTCATGGCAGTTGAGGTAGAGAGCATCAGAGAAGAAATAGTAATAAATATTTGAATTTAAATGTCAAAAAAAATAATCATTTTAGATGAAGCTAAACAGGTCAATAAGTAATAACAGTTTATCAAGCCGTGAATGTAATAGTACCTTGCTAGCAGATTCTACGAGTTCCTTCTAAGAATTATCATTAAAAACTTCTCATTCGCAATTATTTTTTTATTAAAAAATAATCTACTTTTTATTTTGATCAAGCTTTCATAAATGGTTGCAAGTTGAATTAACCAAAAAATTGTAAATTAGAGTTAATTTCTAACATATCTAATATCTGGTTTAATATATTATTTTTTTTTAACCCTGTTTCATATCCATTTATTCTTTTCTGAATTTCATTTCTTAACATATAATACATAAAAAGACGTAGCATTAGGAATATGACATATATCTTCAATTATGTAAAGCCTCATGACATTGTTGGATTTTTCTGTTAATAAACGCCGGTTCTTTGATATATTTTTGAACGTTTATAAATTTTAAAAATGATTAATCACTTTAAAAATCTATTCGTTAATGAATAATCATCTAAAATAAGTTTTATATATAGTTTAATGCATAATCAAAGATTAAATTAATAAATTGGAAGGAATATAATAAAATAAGCTTAAGGGGGCTTAAAAACGGAAATCGATCTTCAGAAATTAGGTATACCATTAGCCATAATAATCTTCGTAGTGGTTATGTTGATACCATTACCTGGTTTGAATTATGCCGGCCATGCGTCAATTGCTCTTTTAATTTTCGCCATAGTGATGTGGGTTACTGAAGCACTACACCTTGCAGTTACATCACTCTTATTACTTTTTATTCAACCCATAATTGGTGTGGCTACATTTACCAATGCAGTTATTGGTTTTGCTAATCCCATCATCTTCCTGATGATTGGAGGTTTCATAATTGCAGAGGCAATCCGTAGAAGCGGACTTGCAGCACGTTTAACTTTCAACATGCTAGGCCGGTTCGGTACCACCCAAGATAGAGCGATTTTTGTGGTTGTATGGTCAACCGGACTTCTATCAGCTTTCATTGAAAACGTAGTAGCATATGCCATGCTGCTCCCTATCATAAAAGAAATCGTGCCCTTAATGGGCGTGCACGATCCTGAACTAGGTAAAAGTAACCTTGCTAAATCTTTGGCAATGGGTGGTTCATATGGTTCTCTTGCAGGTGGATTTGGAACAGAAATAGGAACCGCACCCAACCTCATGGCAGCAGCGTACACCAACCTTCCCTTTGTAAATTGGATGATCTTCGGTTTTCCACTGGCATTCATCCTGATGGCCATCATCTGGAAATGGCTGGGAGTAGTTTTCAAATCCGAGATCAAAGGAGTAGTCGGTGGAATGGAAACTGTAAACGCTAAAAAAGCATCTTTAGGACCCATGAGCCGGGATGAGAAGTTCACCATTGGGATACTAGCGTTCACCATTGGTTTATGGGTTACCACTCAATGGAATGGTCTTGACAGTTTCTCAGTGGCATTAATCGGTGCAGTGCTATTATTCGTATTCAGAGTGATTGATTGGCAGGACGCGCAGGAAGGTGTTGACTGGGGCCTCATAATATTTTTCGGAGGAGCACTCTCATTAGGAGCTGCATTACTCAACAGCGGAGCAGCAATATGGTTGGTAAATTATATTGTAGGATTTTTAGGACCACACGCATCCACTTTGCTTATCATGGTGGTGTTAATGGTAATAGCAGTCAGTATAACTCAGGTAATGTCTAACATTGCATTAGCAGCTATACTAGTGCCCATAGCAGTTACCCTAGCAACAGCTCAGCATCAACCTATAGGAATTTACGCAGTACCCGTAGCAATAGCATGTTCATTATCTTACATGTTACCAATGGCAGATCCCACAGTTGCCATGGCGTACGGAACCAAATACGTCAGTATTCCAGAGATATTCAAAGCCGGATTCCCACTGGTCGTAATCGGAATAATCGTGACCATAATAGTAATCCAAACAATAGCCCTACCATTTATATCATAAAATGGTGGAAGTTCACAATAAAAAAAAGTTTTTTTTTATTTAAATTTTTTTTAGATATTTTTTATTTTAAAATAGCTTACTTTTATTTTGATCTTCCTTTTTCATAAAGGGTTGTATTAATTATCGAATCTAATTATCTAATTAGAAAAGTTGTAAATAGTAGAATTATTTTATTAAGTAACAACAGGGAGGTGTTGAAATGGGTAATGAAGTTATTATGTTCACAGAACAAATATCTTTTTTCTCATATAGCAAGAGGAGAAGAGAATGATCTTTCACATCAACCGCATGACATTCAAGTCCGATCTCAGCGAGGAGCAGCGCCGAGCAGGTTTCGACCTGCTTCGCCAGGCGGGGGAAGCCAACCCTGCCGTGCAGTCGTACGTCGTGGGCCCCGACCTCGGAGGAGAGTTCGAATGGGGTGCCGTGTACGTGCTCGAGGATCTCGACGGGTACTGGGA
>Ga0255361_1000075_pt1 | contig 27390 bp, 28 predicted proteins | sample GFST75r1metaG_FD_186005 | JGI IMG/M metagenome (GOLD analysis project Ga0255361, IMG submission 186005) | Peat soil microbial communities from Stordalen Mire, Sweden - G.F.S.T75.r1 | ecosystem: Environmental > Terrestrial > Soil > Wetlands > Peat | place: Sweden: Norrbotten County, Stordalen... | reverse complement strand
ACTTTACGAATACTAAATAATATAAAAACTGAATTATTATTTAAAGAATAAATTAAAGAATTTGAGAGGATTTATTTAATGAAAATTGGTGTAATCACATCAGCTTATCCTGAATTTAAGGATGATCCCCATGGTATCTTTGTGCATCGCCTTATGAAAGAAGTTAGTAAACAAGGTAATGAAGTCCATGTGATTGCTCCTCACACTGGTGGAGTGACTAAATATAATTTGGAAGGAGTGTATGTAGAAAAGTTTCATTATTTTTATCCTAAAAGATTTGAGAAGTTAAGTGGCAGATCAGGAATGATTGACAATGTTAAAGAGGGATTTCTAGTTAAAATTCAGGTTTTAACTTTTCTATTCTTTAATATTTTATATTCATTAATAAAAATGAGGAACATGGATATTATACATGTGCAATGGCCCATACCCAATGGTTTAGGAGCCTTCTTTTTGAAGAAAATTTATAATATTCCATATATAAACACCATCCATGGTGAAGAATTTCATCTATCTAAACGTTACCATACTTTATTTGCCCTAAAATGGCTGGTTAATAATTCATTTAATACCATAACTAACAGTACTGCTACTAAGAATTCCTGTTTAAAATTAGGTTTAAATGAAGATAAATTTGAAGTAATACCCTTTGGAGTTGACATAAATTTTTTTAAACCAATATGCTCTCCAAAAAATGAGAATGTATTCCAATTATTATCAGTTGGCTATTTAATAGAAAGAAAAGGATTTGAATACCTCATAAAAGCTGTTAAAGAAGTTTCAAAGGAATATGGTAATGTTAAATTAAAGATTATTGGATCAGGACCCTTGGAAAATAAACTCAAATATTTAATAAATGAATTAAAATTAGTAAATGAAGTTAAATTAATAGGAAATGTTTCAGACAATGAATTACTACATTTATACAATTCATCTGATTTATTCATTCTTCCATCCATTACAGATGCACAAGGCAATACTGAAGGTCTTGGTGTAGTTTTACTCGAGGCTATGGCATGTGGATTACCCGTAATCGGATCAAAAGTGGGGGGCATTCCTGATATTATCATAGATAATGAAACGGGTTTGCTTGTTAATGAGAGAGACATTCTTGAACTTTCAACAAAAATAAAAGATCTAATTGATGATAAAGAATTGAGACAAAAACTTGCTACTGCAGGATTAAATAGAGTTAAACAGAAATTTTCATGGAATCATGTAATAAACAGTTATTTAACTGCCTATAAAAGAATATTAAATTTTTCAGATGGATAACTCGTGCCAAAAATAATTTTTATTAAATAATTAATTTCTCCAATCGTTTAACAGCATTATATTTATCCTTTTTATCTAATTTAGCTTCAATCAATACATCTTTTAATGTTTGTATTGAATTATCATAAACTTCACGATCAACAGGATAAGGATAACCATCTTTTCCCCCATGAGTGAAACTGTACTTCACTGGATCCTTCCAACTCGGCTCTGAACCATAAACCAGATCAGATATTAAAGCTAAGGCTCTGATCTTCTTAGGACCCATACCCTCCAACGAAACCAGTTCCTCATAACCCGATGGCTGTAATTCCCATGCTCTTTTTAATACCTCAAATTCACGGTTTGAGAGATCCATATCCAACACGGGATGATGTCTGGGCATTTTAAATTCAGGATAGTAATCATCTAATTGACTCTGAGATTCACTGATTAAAGGAGTCTTATCCTTGAAATACTTCTTCAAGTGTTCCGGATTATCGCAGAGGAGATCTACACTAATTCTGCGAGCACCATCACTTTTCTGTGCAGTCATATCCAAAGATTCTTTTTCAACTCTATCGCAACAAATTCCCTGATGAGGCTCTTCAACAAATTCCATAACATTCTCCGAAAGCCAGTGATATCTACGGGCATATTTTGTTTCCGCATTCATTCCTTGCTGGATAATAGCCCATTCACCTTTTTCATTTAAAAGAAATGAATGATGATAAAGATTGTAACCATCCTGTATACATGAGTTATCTATTTTAGCAGACAATTTACTGGAATAAATCATATCATCAATTTTATTGGTTGACAACGAAAAAATATCAGCTGCTTTTTCAATATCTGCAGGAGTCTTACGTGATGCACGGCCTTTACCACCAGCCACAATTATTCCATGTTCCTCTGGATTAAGAGCCATCTTCAAAGCCCCGCAAGTAGTTGTAGTAGTTCCAGAAGAATGCCAATCAAATCCAATTACACATGATAATGCTTGAAACCAATAAGGATCAGATAAACGTCTTAAAAACTCGTCAGAACCATATTCATAGAGTATAGCCTCTGTTATGCCTTTAGTTAATTTCACCATCCTATGAAAAAGCCATTTAGGAGCGTGACCCCCATGTAAAGGAAGATTAACAACTCCTCTGCGAGACTGCATTTACTATTTTCCACCTAAATTTTAGATTAAAAAAAAAAATAATATATCCCTTTTTTTTAACAGATATTACTAAGTATCTCATCCAACTCTTGGAATATCGACTGATTTTCATCATGTTTAAACCTAGTTTTTATATTATTTCGATAAAAATCAAGTCTTTCTAGAAATTCTTTAATATCATTCTTATCAGGATCCTCATGGAACTCTCCATATTCCAATCTTCTCAGATAAATAGCATTAAGTATCTGTTCAAACTGCTTCTTAACCGGGATGCTTAAAATAGGTTTTTCCAGGTATAAAGCTTCAGATATTAAAGTGAATCCACCATTAGTTATAACTGCACGAGCAGAAGCCAGATCTTCAAAAAATTCATCCTCATTAAAATCTTTAAATAACAAGTTAGCGTCTCTCTTATTCTTATGAAATCCATAAATTATAAATTCATCATCAAATTCTTTTAAAAGCTTTAAAAGCTCGAAATTTGAGTCCGTAGTCTGATAAACCAGTATATGATTTCCTTCAACAGGCTTAAGTTTTAAAACATTATCCCGTAGAATGGGTGGAAACATTTTCACTTTATTTGGATTTTTCACTGGAGGGAAGTAAAAACTAGTGATTAAATATTTATTCGGTCTTTGGATAAATGATCGGACTACCCCCTTAGCCCTGATCCGGTCACTTAAATATTCATTAAACACTTCAATTTCACATTGCGTCATCACATGCATGTTATCCAAACTTATCAAGGGTATCCTTAATATTTTGCTTAAAATATTAGAGTAGAATTCAAAATCTGATATAATGAGTTGAGGTTTGGATGCTTTCGCCACACTGTACATTAAACGCAGGTTATATCCCAAGTCCAGGGGAAGATCTTTAATATTATTTATAAATGTTTTAGTATTATTCACTTGATTGAACTCATAAACCGTATTAAAACCTTCAATCTCATATACATCATCAAATTTATCAGAAAGATACTGATAAGCCCGATCACTTGCAAATATTACGACATCATTTTTTTTAAGTAAATGTTCTATAACAACAGCACTACGTATAGCATGACCCATTCCCTCCCCACAAACACCATACAAAATTCTCTTATTCTCACAATGACCAAAATTATAATTCAATTCATCAGCACTTATCTTTCTACCAGTGAAATGATATAAAGTACTTTTAGCATATTTAATTGCCAGATTTTTCCTACCTTCTTCATCAATTCTTCGGGTAGAAACAAAAAGCCGTGGAGTTCTTAAAACCTTAAAAGAACTTATAGATGCAATTTTCTCGATATAATCAGTATCCTCCCCAAAGTCCAGATTTTCATCAAATCCATCAACTTCTTCATGAAGGGTTTTTCTGGTGAGTATCCCATAACATCCGGCGCCATGAGGTTTAATTGATTCCACATTTCTCATGAAAAAATTGGCAAAATCATGAGTTAGTTTATCAAACGTTTTATCACTTAAAGGAGCTATTTGAGTAATGGCAATACCTAATTCATATTCTTCAAACTCTTCCAAAGCATTCTTAATGTATCCATCAGTCAAAATTACATCAGAATCTAAAAAAAGCAAAAACTCCCCCTGGGCCACTTCTGCACCTCTATTCCTGCCAACAGAAGGTATACCACCTTTTACAATTTTACATCCATATTTTTTTGCGATATCTCGAGTACTGTCCTTTGACCCTGCATCAGCCACTATAACTTCATAGTTATCGAAATTCTGCCTATGAATACTTTCAAGTAGTTGGGGAAGATATTTTTCCTCGTTATATGTAGGTATTATAATACTAAGCTTCATGGGTTTTCTCATCAAATTATTTTCCTTCATTCTATATTATGATTATTTTTCAGATTTACCCTTCAGGATAAATAAATTTAATGCTGTTAAAAGTATGAATAAAAATTCCATGTCATAAAGAATCCATCTGCTTTACCTTTAAATGTATGATAAAGATTTAATAAAGTTTCTTTATCATTAGTAGTGGTTTTAATATCTATTATACTTTCATTATCATAATTTTTTATGCTTAAAACATCATACCCGTTTAAATCAACTGGTTGGGTTGGGTGAATAACTGTTATTTGATGATAATCAGGATTACTACCCCCAATCTCCAACCCCACTCCTACCAGTATAATTATAAGCACAATTAAGGTTGGCTTTATTAAATTACGCGGTGAAAAAAGCTTCTCTATAAAGTACATGCCTATTAAACCAGCAAATCCAATAATCGCAGGATTTGAAAATAAACCACCATCAAGTATCCCAATTAAAGCGAGAGTACCTGCAAAGGCTATTATAAGTTTATACAAATCCATCCTTTTATCCATGGAAATTAAACATGTCACATAAATTAAAGGCCACGTAACAATGACCACATATTTCAAGGGTGAAATATATTTAAACAAGGATTCACCAGTGCCGATATAAGAGGGAATCGCCACGCCAAATACTTGAGTCACCATATATCCTAAAACTGATTTAAAAACATGACTATGAATAATGCTGCTTGAAGTTATACTAGGATTAACCGATACAAATACCGAGAAAATCGGCACACCAAACTCCAATCTCAACAATACTTCACAAATTTGACCAACAATCAGAGTGAATAAAACTAAAATAACAGCATACTTCAAATATTTTTTACTACCACTAAAATCTAAAGACGCAAATCTACCCTTAAACCTACCCGAGGTAATCAAAGAATTAAACACTAAAAAACTTCCCATTACAACCAATAATATTACTGCTTTAGTCTCATCAGAACCCAAAGTCAGTGGCCAGAATAGGGAAGTCGCAATCCCATGTAGAACACTCATTCTCCACACGACAGCTCCCACTATTATCATTAAAATACCAATTACACTAAGACGATTCAAAGAATAAATTTTTATCACCAACAAATGTTACCTTTTAAACTACTCTTTTTATATAAAAAAAATATGTAACTAATATTTATTAAAAAAACAGATTTATTTAGGCATTGAAACTTCAAGCATACGTTCTACAGCCTTTCTTGCCTTACCTGCTATTTTATCATCCACATTTACCTCATAAACTTCATTTAAAAGTGAATTTTTAACTTTATTTAGGGTATGAAGCTTCATAGTTTTACAGATGGCTTCGCTTAAAAGAGGTATGATAGTTTTATTAGGATTTTCCCTTTTAAGCCGCGTTACCAAATCAACCTCAGTACCTATGATAAAGGTTTGCTCTTTAGATTCAGCTACATAACGTATCATATCCCCCGTGCTCAAAACTTCATCCGCCTCACTTTGAACCTCAGGATCGCACTCAGGATGAATTAATAATACTGCATCAGGATAATTCTCCCTCAAAAAGTAAATATCTCCCTCATGGAACATTTTATGAACGTAACAATGCCCTTCTTCAGGTATTGGAATAATCTCCTTATTTAACTTTTGGGAAACATACCAAGCTAGATTCATATCCGGACCGAAAAGTATTTTATCCTCCTTAAGGCTTTCCACCACCTTCACAGCATTAGATGATGTGCATAATATATCAGCCTCAGCTTTAGCCTCTGCAAGAGTGTTCACGTAAAGAACAACCGCAGCACCAGAATACTTCTCCCTAGCCTTCCTCACTGCATCTGCAGGTAACATGTGAGCCATAGGGCACTCAGCCTCACGATCTGGTATCACAATCTTCTTCTGAGGATTTAAAATAGCAGCAGTCTCAGCCATAAAATCCACTCCACAGAAAACCACAAGATCTGATTCATCTATTTGAGATGCTTTTATACAGAGTTCTAAAGAATCACCTATAAAATCTGCTATCTCCTGTATATGTCTAGTTTGGTAATTATGAGCTAGTATTATAGCATTCTTCTCTTCTTTAAGTCGTATAATCTCCTTCTGCAAATAATTCAACATAATATTAATCAACCTTTTATATCTTCAATAAATCAAAAAAATTAAATCAAAAAAATATTTTTATTTTATTTTTACAAGAGTATAAATTAATAACAAAAAGATTTAAAGTTTTATTTTATAAAATTCTGAAAAGAATTTATATTTTTATTATAAATCCTCTGGTTCCAAAAGATCTCCCACCTCTGCACCATCCAAGGTGCTCCTACAATCACAATGATTCTCCGAAGGAATTCTTTTAATAGAATCAGATAAAAGCTTTACTAAATCTTTTCTTTTATTCTCCACAACTTCAAATACTTCATCCATAGTTAACTTAGTCGGTGATATAGAGGCTGCGAAATTAGAGACCGTACAGATGCTACTATAACACATTTCAAGCTCTCTAGCCAGTACTACTTCCGGTAAGCCCGTCATCCCCACAACCGTGCCACCTAATTGTCGAAACATCTGAATTTCAGCCGCAGTTTCAAATCGAGGACCCTCAGTACACACATAAACTCCTTTACCTACAACATTTCCTGAAGATATTAAAATATTTCTTAATTCGCAACAGTAAGGTTCTGTAACATCTATATGAACTGTTTTATCATCATAGAAAGTGCCTTTCCTCATTCGAGTAAAATCCAGAAAATCATGGGGAATCACAAAATCGCCAGGTTTAATAGATTCATCCAGAGATCCAACCGCATTAGTGGCTATAACCCTATCTACTCCCATTTTTTTCAAAGACCAAATGTTGGAGAGATAATTAACCATATGCGGTGGTTTAGCATGTCCCAGATTATGCCTAGGCATGAAAATTACATCTTTCCCATGAAGTTGGAATATGGACATCTCCGGAGAAGGACCATAAGGTGTTTCCACCACCTGAGATACTATTTCATCCCCTAATTCAACAATCTTGTATATACCTGTTCCACCAATTATGCCTATCATAATAGATCTTTATATTAATTCCACTTAATTAAATTCATTTTATATTATAAATTAATTAGTTTTACGGCATTCCAAAAAAATTGAATATAAATTGTCTTATCCTTTAGCTACACCTAAAGGCACCATTCTAGCGACTAAACGAGATATTCCAGCATCATGCGATGTTTTAACTACTTCATCAACATCTTTATAAGCACCCGGCGCTTCCTCAGCCATTACCGGCATGGAAGTGGCTTTAACAATGATTCCTCTCTGTTCCAAAGCTTTCTGAATCTCCTCACCAGTATAAAGCCTTTTCGCACCAGCTCTACTCATAGTACGCCCGGCACCATGAGCAGTCGAACCAAAAGTCTCCTGCATAGCAGTATCTGTTCCATGAAGAACATAAGAAGCAGTCCCCATAGTCCCTGGAATCAATACGGGTTGACCCAACTTTCTATACTCTGAAGGTATTTCCTTTCTACCAGGTCCAAAAGCACGTGTAGCTCCCTTCCTATGCACATAAACCTCCATATCACGACCTTTAATATTATGAACTTCTTTCTTTGCTATATTATGCGCAACATCGTAAACTATACCCATATTCATATCTTCAGCATCTCTATGGAATACATGTTCAAAAGATTCACGAACCCAATGCACTATCATCTGCCGATTAGTCCAAGCAAAATTAGCACCAGCAGACATAGCTTGGAAGTAATCCTGCGCCTCAGGCGAATCTGCCGGTGCACAAGCCAACTGCCTATCCGGAAGATCTATTTGATATCTTTTAGTCGCTTTATCCATAGTTCTCAGGTAATCGGAGCATATTTGATGACCACATCCCCTAGAACCAGTGTGAATCATCACAGTAACCTCACAATCATCCAATCCAAAGATATGTGCTGCCTCCTCATCAAAGATTTTATCTATTCTTTGAATTTCCAGAAAGTGGTTACCAGAACCTAATGAACCCAACTGAGGTATTCCTCTTTTTTTCGCTTTATCAGATACTTTATCCGCATCAGCCTGCTCCATCCTACCATTTTCTTCAAGATGTTTCAAATCAGATTTCCAACCATAATTATTTTCAACAGCCCATTTAGCACCATTATTTAAAACATCATCAATTTCGCCTTCTTTAAGTCTTATTTTACCTTTACTTCCCAATCCCGATGGTACATTTTCGAATAATACATTCACCAATTCCCTAATTTTAGGTTTTAACTCCTTCTCAGTTAAATTAGTTTTTAGAAGTCTCACACCACAATTTATATCAAATCCAACTCCACCCGGACTTATCACGCCAGTACGAGCACTGAATGCTGCTACTCCACCAATGCTAAATCCATATCCAAAATGTATATCAGGAAGTCCAATTGAAAATTTTTGTATTCCCGGTAAACAAGCCACATTAGCCACCTGATCCAAAGCTCCCTTTTCCACCGTTTTTATGGCTTCATCATCCAAATATACCCTACCGGGGACTCGCATTCCCTTTTTATAATCTGTAGAAATTTCCCATACACAATCTCTTAATTTTTTTAAATCTTCATCCAAAATACTTTCAGATACCATATAAATACAGCTCTCCCAACTCTTAAATTTATTATAAAATGGATTAATATAACTTTAATAATTATTTTTTATATAAATCAAAAAAATTTTAATAAAAATGAAATCCTATGAAAATAGATTTTATTATGTCATCAAACTTTAAAGTAATCTATTTTATGTATCTAACATAACATAACAATTTGCAAAGAATATAATTTTTGAGATTGATCAATAGTCAATAACCATTAACAATTATCTTAATTTCTATATTTTTATACTTATCTAAATTTTTAACAGTGATACTCATAAGTTTAATCAGATTCATGCCTAATCTTATCTAAAATAAATCTTAATGCAGCGCTTCTACTACCGCTCGCTCTCTTTTTTCCTTGAGAGATTAAACCCTACTTTTCTGATCCTCCCAACTCCCCTATTATAATAAACACTATTTTTACTACTAATTATTTATTTAAAACAAAACATATTTAAATCGTATTTTCATTAAAAGACAAAACTATCAGAGCTAAAGGATTAAATAACCAATTATAAGGGCTAACGAAAGGAAGCTTGGATCTATACGGCCTCTATTTTTTGGACACCCGCATCTCTATGATAAAAATTTCCAAGATGATGTTAACGTTAACTCGATTTTCTCCTGCTTGCATGCGCTCTTCTTTTTTTGGCATTTCTTGGATTTTTTTACTTCAGTTTATTCAATAAATATATAAAATTATTAATACAATAAATAAAGTAGAAATATACAGATATAACTGAAGTGATTATATGATTAATAAATATGTAGCGCCTGAATTTGAGGTTGATGCATTTAATTGTCCACATTGCGAAACATTTTCTCACCAAGAATGGTATGATGAACTCCATGCTTATCAAACTTTAACTGTGGGAAGAGGAAAAGTTGTTCGTCCAGGAACTGTAGATTTATTATCTATTAGTTTTTGTAAAAGATGTGGAAACTATGCTTTATGGTTAGAAAATAAAATGCTATATCCTATTTCTTCTTTAGCACCATTACCTATTGAAGATATGCCTGAAGATGTAAAAACTGATTTTAAAGAAGCTAGAAATATAGTTAACGAATCTACAAGAGGTGCTGCTGCTTTATTGAGATTAGCATTACAAAAACTAATGCCGCATTTGGGCGAGGAAGGGAAAAATATCAATACAGATATAGGTAATTTAGTTAAGAAAGGTTTACCACTTAAAATTCAGCAATCATTAGATTCTTTACGCGTTATTGGAAATGAATCTGTTCATCCTGGAGAACTTGATTTAAAAGATGATTTTGCTTCAGCTATAGCTTTGTTTAAATTATTAAATCTGATTGTTGAAGTAATGATAGTTCAACCAAAAGAAATTGGAGAACTATATGAAGGTTTACCAGAATCAAAAAAACAAGGTATTGAAAACAGAGATAAATTAAATTAAAAATTATAATAGTCTAAAAACCAGGATAATAACATGACAATGGAAAAAACCATCCAAAATTTAAAAAAAATGAAGACTGATGCGGTTTATGGTAAAAAGAAACATTTTAATGCTGCAGATAGAAAACAGGTTAATTATAATATAATCAATTTTGTAATTTTTAATTTTTAGAGATCACTTTTATAAGCACTAAATCACGCTTGATTGTTCGCTTGCCCGCCTGCTCAATCACTTTTATATTTAACTTTTAGAAAATTTATAATAAAATGTTATTTTTCAGGGGTTTCTAGTTTAACTAGTCGTTCCTCAATTTTTTTTAGTTTTTTATCTGTGGAATCTCTGTACTCGTTGAAACTATTGTCAAGCTTACTCATATCCCCTGATACCTTAGTATATCTCTTTTCAAGGTCGAAAACATCATCTTTAGTTGCAAGTTCCCAATCTTTTATGATCTGACCCTGTCTTTCCTCTAAAAATAAATCTATTTTATTTGAAAGCTCGTCCGTACTTTGTGGAACTCCCTTAACTGTGCCCTTTAATTTTTCACTTACACCTGATACTTTATCGCTGACACCACTTATTGTACTGCTGTCAACTTTTACTTTATCACTTGCACCAGAAAATGCTGATCGTGCCTTCTCACTTACTCCCAACATTGCCCCACCAACTCCTCCATTTTTATCTTCAATTTTTATATTCTTACTCGCACCAGAAACAGTTGAACGTGCCTTATCACCCGTTTCAACCACTCCTGAGCGAACGCTTGAAAAAGAAAAATTCTTATCCTGCATATAAATATAAAACAGAACTACAATAGCACCTGCAAATATAAGTACTGCCAATAATTCAAACGGACTCATAAACTTATTTATCCCCTTTAACTTTAACTGTATTTTTATCCAGTTCTTTTTCCTTCATTTCTATGTCTTGCAGTAATTTTTGAAGTTTTAAAAACTCCGTACGAGTTTCTAAAAGAGTAACTCTCTCATTTATTTCACTGTGAAGATAACCAGCTTTGTGCATGAAATCTGTTGATGTTTTACGAATATCAGATAATCTGTCTTGCTGTTCCTTAGGCAGTGGAATAACATTTTCAAGCACTCGCTTCGATTCTAAGTCCTTTTCTACTAATTCAATCTTTCTAAGTTCAGCCTGTTTTTCAAGAAACATGACGTTGGTTTGAGATTCTCTAACTCTCCTCCACTGCATTAATGCGACAATAAGACCAATCACTGCAATGAAAGCAATAATTATATAAAATAAATTCTGCGGAATTTGAGGAATTGCTGCCATAAATACACCTATTTAATTTTATATTTAAAGAGTTTCAAATATTTTTATAGTTTTAAATTTTCAGGATCTATTTGGGATGATTTAAAAAGTTAAAGGTGGAATGGGAAATCAATCATTTCAATTTACTGTTCCTTTATTTCGCTTTTAAGGAGTATTTTATCCCCAATTTTTTCGACATTGTCGTAAGGTATTACAGTTTCATCTTTAGAAATTCCGAGACTTTCTAAAATTCCGCCTTTACCAATTATGATAGCTTCCAATGTTTGGGTTTCTAATTCTACTTCCACATCTTTCACTTTACCAATTACAATTGCAGAAGCGTCTACCACTTCTTTTCCAATAACTTCTTCTTTAATCCTCATGGTTATAACTCTTCAAATTTAATCCACAAATCTACCGTAAATATATTTATGTTTAATATCCTACTTTAAAGTTTCTTTTTGGAAATACAAGGAAAACTTCCCTAATATACATCTAAAAAAAATTAAAGGTATTTAAAGTATTCAAGTTGTTAAATAAAATTATTGTCCTTATAGGATGGCAATAAGACCCCCTATGAACAATAAAATTACTAATAACCAAGCTAGCCAATATACGAGAAATGGGAATATGAAGATAATAATTGCGATAATTACAGCAACACCATCATCGACCCACCACTCGTTTTTTCAGCTAAACCTCAAATAAATCCATATTCTCTTTTTTTATTTTTTTTGAGGTGTTTATTTATTTTAAAAAATAGCTTCTTTTTAAGATATTTATATATTGAAAATTGATCTATAGTAGAAAATTTACCCCCCAAAAAAAGAAAGTAATAATAAGAGCGAACGCAAACAAGCGCGAGAATTTTCACCGCCATCACAGCATAGATTACAGGAAACTCTTCATAATCTGATATTTCAAAGATTTGAACCTGAATTCAATGAGGCAAGGGTGTGTTTAAATAATCAATCGCTGTTACTCACTTTTATAGAAGATTTGATGGATAGCGAGCGATCGTAGGAGAAAGAAATTAAGCAAGGATCTTAGCATAATGAATAATTTGTTTTTTTTAGGACTTAGGAATATTTATCGTGGTTCCCATTCACGAATCCAGGGAGGTATATCACTTTCTTTGTCAAGTGATTCTTTAATAAGGTTTTGAAGAGCAAAAGCACAAGATCGAAGAAGGTCAATTGAATCAGTACAGTTTTCCATCCTTTTAATAGATTCTATCGCTATGGAGTTAGCTTGAGTTTTTTCTTCAGCATTAAGCAGCACAGGTTTGTCTTTACGATTTGTAATTTCAAAGAAAAACGTCATACATTTTTCGTGAAGTTCTTTATTACTCATATTCTTAAATTTATCTTCATAATTCAAATTAACACCTCTATGTTATTTACAAGGGTATTTAATTCTATTATTTACAGATTTTATTGCTTTCATGAGGATGTGGTAAGGTTAGATTAAACCTTTTTTCCTACAAAAACCGCACCAGCTCAGGTAAATTACATGATTTCAGGTTTACTTCCAATTATGCACATGCTCCGCTTTTTATCAGGTCTCAGATGGGTTTTTTTTGAGTGTTAGCTCAGGAAACTTCAACATTTTTATTTTGAAGCATTAAGTATGAATAATTGAAGGAATCCCATGCAAGATTTATATTTTTCTTTTAATTGAGATTTTTCTTTGACACATCTATCAAGTTCTTCCTTTAAAGAAATAGCTTGATTCAAATTATCTAAACTTAGATTATCCCATGTATCACTTTTAAGAATATTAGCTTCTTTAAACTTCAAACAAGATTGATGAAACCCTATACACTCATTATCCACAAGTTTAGATTCATATTCCAAATGACCATCTCCTTGTGATTAACTAGTAATTTAATTATACTATTTATTCTTTTTTATGTATTATAATAACAGAAAACCATATTTGATCTTATTAAAAATAATGGAGTGGTTCTTTCATGAAAGAGTTATTCCGATCTGCCCAAGACAAGGCATTTAAATTCAACATCCTTAAACACGATTTTATTAAAAGTCACGTTGAAAAGGTTGAACTTGGAGATTTTAAATCAGAAGTGAGCAGTTACCTTTATTTTTATGATTTTCTTAGAGAGATCCTAGGATACGATCGTGAGGAGAATATCCTTTTTGATGAAAAAGAGGATAATGGCATGGTAAAAGTGAGTTTACGCTGAAGTCTGATGATAAAAAATTCATGGTCATAAGCTTAAAGGCCAAAACACAGATCTAGACAAACCTCAAAATCGAGTTAATGACAAAAGAACACCATTAGACCAAGCTTATGAAATCTTCACCCAAAATAACATATACATAATTTCCTTCTGTTGAATCCTTTTGATCATATAAATCAAGATATTTTTACAAAAAAACTATAAAAACGAATAAATTGTACTAAAACCCTATTAGAAAAATTATTTTTCCAAAAAATAAGTAATCGTGAGATAAAACGTGCAAAACATTTAAAATAATCAATTAGAGGGAATTTAAAAAAACTGTTTAATATTTTTCTTTTTTTTTACTTTCTTTTTCGTACTTAAATTTTTAATTTTCTTTTCACAAAAATTTTTGATCCGAATTTATGAATAAAATTTTTTATCTCCATTCTTCTGAGAAAGTGCATGCTTTGCATAAATCACCAGCAGCTGGTTCCCCGCATTGTTTACATACACTCATAACTCCCTTCATAGATAATTCCCGCTTTAAAATGGGTTTTATCTTGTCAAATCCACGGAGAGTAGAGTACATGATAGTGGGATGAGTCTCTGAAAGGTTTTTTATAAAACGACCTACTTCTCCCCGGAAGGAGTCTCCAGCATAAGGACAACTTGCAAGGTGCACTTCCAAATTAGATGCTATCACATATAGTCCTGCTTCTTTTTCTGTTATCTCCCTTAAAGGTTTGATTTTAGGAACGAATTTATGATAGTTAGATTCCGATTTAGGTCCAATACGTGTAAGATTATCTAAGTTACCCTCCAAATAATTCATAATTATGGATTGAGTCTCATCATCCAAGTTATGACCAGTGGCAATTTTGGTGGCATCTTCCTCCTGGGCTACCCGGTTTAAGATCCATCGGCGAAGCACTCCGCAATAGGTGCAAGCGTGCCTTGAATCTTTTTCTTTCTGTTCTTTCATCATTTCATCTAAATTTTTGTTGAAATAATGATTAAATGACACGATTCTATGTTTTATACCTAATTTATCCGCATTTTTTCTTGCAATCTTTATTCCATCCTCTCGATAACCCTTTATTCCTTCATCAATAGTTACAGCTACAAGATCTATGATATTCCTTCGACGCAGGATGTCAAGGATATTCATAATCATGACACTATCTTTTCCACCAGATAATGCTATTAAAACTTTATCACCCTTCTTTATTAGCTCATATTTACGTATGTCTCTTAAAACCTTTTCTTTAGTTGAATCTATAAAGCATTCTTTGCATAAAAGTTGCCCTGAAGCCTTTCTTCGGATTATTACTGGTGATTCACCACATTTAGTGCACTTATACATTTTATAACTCCCGTATTAAATTATAACCCTGAATTATTTGTTAAATAGTGAGATTTTATTAATTCATAAAAATAAATTTGGATAAATTATTTAAACAAATATTCATTTAATTCAAAATAAAGGAAAATCTTGCAGGTAATTTTTACCCAATTTTAAGCTAATTTCTGCTTTTTGGAGCTCCGCACCCAGATAAGCGGCATGTTCAACTCTTGAAACTAAACCTTCTTTTATGATCGTATCATATACCTGCTTCGCTGTTTGACCTGTGATGGAAACATGTGGATTCATATTCTTATAATGAACTGCCTTTATTACATCATCTTCAATCATTAGCTTAAAGCTACCATAAGGATCTTGCGTAAATTTATAATCTTCAATGCCTGGTATAATTGGTGTATTAATATCTTCAATTATTTTTTCTCTTTTACGTTTATCCTTTAATATTAAAAGGTTAATACCCATATCTTTAGGCACAGATCCTCTATTTTTGGCTAAAAACATCATATTAGATGATACTACAAGTTCATGAACGCTTCCAAAAGTTTTTCCACTGGCTTCAGGGGTAAATAATATGCTAGCACCTAATTCCATTGCAATTCCGGAAAGCAAAGCATTTACACCGACTGAATCCACATCAAGTAGCTCTGTAACATTTCCCACTCCAAAAAACAATGGAACTTTATTCCTTCTTTTAAATTTGTGACATGCTATTATGGATTCAACTATGCTTTGGCTGTTTATAGGATCAAGAATCAAATCGGCAATAACATTTATTCCATTACATTTCTTCATTAATTCTTCTATTGCATTCACTCGTTCCATTATTGTTCTTGGTGTCCAGTTTTTACTTAAATCTGTGGGAAGAATGATTGCTGGAATTTTTTTCTCTCTTATTAATGGTATGACTTCTTCACAGTTACCAAGATCTAGACTTAGAATTAAGTCTACTCCAGATTCAACTGCAACTTCGATTTCAGCTGGATTGAGAGTATCAATGCTTATAGGAATATCTCCCAGATTTACTTTGAGAACTTTGACCATCTCAGGAATATTATTCGCTAGATTCTCTCCAGCGATCATGCCAATATCTAACATGTCTGCACCATTTTTTACAAAATATTCAGCCCGCTTTACCAGTTCTTCTTCATTTAAAAGTGGTGCATTTGCTATTTCTGCTAAAACTCGCATAGGAAAATCTTCTCCCACAGGAAGATTCCCAACCATGATATTTTCAGGTTTTTTTAAAAGTTTTTTAATGTTTTTATTGTCTTTTTCAAAATTATTTATGAAAGTTAGAGCTCTTCTTTTAAGTTCATCCTCTATGAGTTTATCAGCCGGTACTTGTGATGATAAATCTAGTTTTTCAATCATTTCTAATACTACGGGGAGATCAGCAGCATCTTTAGGTCCCTTATATGTTGGGATGCCTATTTCATCTTGTATGGGGCTTACATTTTTTCTTATAAGTCCGGGGGTGATGATAATGTCAATTGATTTTAAAATATTAACATTGCACTTTATTTCTCTTATTATTTTTTGAGGTGTTAAAAATGCTGCTATGGGTGTTTTCATCGTGTGAACATGAATTTCATGTTTGGATTGGTTTGAAACTTTTTTCACCAATGAACTTGCCAGTTTACCTGTTATAATCAAAATTTTCATGCTCATAGCTTTCCGTTTGAAAATTTATTTAATATTAAAATTTAGTTTTTGATGTAAATTATATTTATATATAATAAAAGAATTAATTAATGTTCTTGAATATTTAAATTTCTGTTTTGCAGAAATTAATAAAAAAGTTTGTAGAAGTAGTTATATGCACCAATTATGGAGAACACTATTCTCATTACTTAAACTCAGATGAATTATTTTCTAATTTTATTAATTATATCCCAGTATTTATCAAAATAAGAATTAGTTTATAGATTGAAAAGTTTTAATAGACCCTTTAATTGTTAATTAAAAAGTTTTTAGACTTTTTAAGATAAATAATTTTATAATAGATCGCAAACGTATATATATTATAATTTATAATGATTAACTATGTGGAATGGAGGTAGAACACATGATTGAAATTCGCTTTCACGGACGTGGAGGACAAGGTGCAGTCACAGCAGCAGAAATTTTAGCAAAAGCTGCTTTTGAAGATGGAAAATACTGTCAAGCATTTCCATTCTTCGGTGCTGAGCGAAAAGGCGCACCAGTCATGGCATTTACAAGAATAAGTGACAAACCAATAAGAAGAAGATATCAAGTTTATAATCCTGATTATGTTGTTGTACTAGATGAAACACTCTTAGAAGCTGTAAATGTATTATCTGGGCTTAAAAAAGATGGAAAAGTAATTATTAACACTAAAAATGATGTAAATCTTGGAAAAAACATAGAATCATATAATATCAACGCTACTGGAATTGCATTAGACATTCTAGGAATTCCAATCGTAAACACCGTTATGTTAGGTGCTTTTGCAGGCATAACCGGTATAGTTTCACTAGATTCAATTATAAAGATAATTAAAGAAACTTTCCCTGGAAAAATAGGTGAAAGGAATGCTGAAGCCTCTAAACTAGCATATGAACAAATTATAAAATGAAGGTGATTTTCAATGACGGCCACAGGAGCAGTTGTTAAAGAAGCAGGAAGTAGTAAACATAACAAAACAGGTAGTTGGAGAACCTTTAAACCAATTTTAGACGAAGATAAATGCATAGATTGTGAAAATTGCTTCCTATTTTGCCCAGAAGGATGTATAAGTAAAGATAATAAAATAGATTATGATTACTGTAAAGGATGCGGAATATGTGCACAAGAATGTCCTGTTAAAGCAATTAAAATGGAGAGAGAATAAATGATTAAAGTGATTTCTGCAAACAAAGCTATTGCCGAAGCTGTTAAGCTAGCAAAGCCCAAAGTCATCCCAGTTTATCCAATAACTCCACAAACTTCAATCTCAGAGTACCTAGCACAGTTTGTAGCAGACGGAGATCTCCGTGCAGAGTACATAAGAGTTGAATCAGAACATAGTGCAATAAGCGCAGCTGTGGGTGCATCTGGTACTGGTGTTAGAGTATTCACCGCAACATCATCACAGGGTTTAGCATTAATGCATGAGATTCTATTCGCAGCTGCTGGTTTAAGAAATCCTATAGTAATGGCAAACGCTAATCGAGCATTATCAGCACCATTGAGTATCTGGAATGATCAACAAGATTCAATTTCCCAGCGAGATACTGGTTGGATGCAATTTTACGCTGAAAATGCTCAGGAAGCCTTGGACTTAATACTTCAAGCTTATAGAATCTCTGAAAATAATGAAGTTTTACTTCCAAGCATGGTCTGTGTGGATGGTTTTATACTTACCCATACTGTTGAACCAGTAGATATTCCATTACAGGAAACTGTGGATAAATTTTTAATTCCGTATCAACCAAAACACGCTTATTTAGATCCAGAAGATCCCATGTCTTTAGGTACTTTTACTGATCCTAACTATTACATGGAAGCAAGATATGATATGGAAGTAGCTATGGAAGAATCTAAAAAGGTTATAAGAGGAGTTCATAAAGAATTTGAAGAAGTTTTCGGGCGAGAATATGATTTAGTTGAAAAATACATGTGTGATGATGCTGAAATAATCCTTGTAGCCATGGGATCTATATGTGGTACCATTAAAACTGTTATCGATAGTTTAAGAGATCAGGGAGAAAAAATAGGGCTTCTTAAAGTAATAGCTTTCAGACCATTTCCCAAAGATGAGATTCATGAAGCAATTAAAAATGCTGATAGAATCGCTGTCTTAGATAAAAACATATCATTGGGTATTGGGGGAGTCCTGTATAATGAAATTAAAGCTAAAATGGATGTAAATGCCTCCGGCTTTATTTTAGGCTTGGGTGGACGTGATGTCTCACCAGAAGATATAAAAAACATAGTAAATGAAACCAGAAATTCAACTAGTGATGACAAAATTAATTGGATCGGACTCAAACAGGAGGAAGTTTAATATGGAAATACCTGAAGAAGAATTCCTTGCCCCAGGACACAGAGGTTGTGCAGGATGCGGTGCAACCATCGGAGTAAGACTTGCACTTAAAATGCTAGGTAAAAATACCGTTGCAGTATCTGCAACAGGATGCTTAGAAGTTATTACATCACAATATCCTGAAACCGCCTGGAAAATTCCATGGATACACGTAGCATTTGAAAATGCTGGTGCAGTTGCCTCCGGAGTTGAAAGAGCCCTCAAAACACAGGGGAAAGAAGATGTAAATGTTGTAGTGTTTGCTGGTGATGGTGGAACTGCAGATATAGGACTTCAATCACTTTCAGGTGCTATGGAACGAGGACATAACATAATTTATATATGTTACGATAATGAAGCTTACATGAATACTGGTGTACAGAGAAGTGGTTCCACACCATACGGGGCATCAACCACTACATCACCACATGGAAAAGAGAGTTTTGGTGAAGATAAACCTAAGAAAAATATTCCCATGATAATGGCAGCTCAGGGTGTTCCTTACGTTGCTACCGCTTCCATATCTTATCCTGAAGATTTCATGAAAAAAGTAAAAAAAGCTTCTGAACTTGAAGGACCAGCTTATATTCATCTGCATCAACCATGTAGTACGGGATGGGGTTTTGATTCATCCAAAACTATAGAACTTGGAAGATTAGCTGTTGACAGTGGTTCATGGATACTTTATGAAATTGTTAATGGTGAATTCAAGGTAACTTATAGGCCACTTCAAAGAAAACCTGTAAATGAATATTTGGAAGCTCAAAAAAGGTTCAAACACCTTGCTGATGAAGAGAAGGGAAGAATTCAAAGTTATGTGAATGAAATCTGCGCTGAATTAAAAATATAAAAGGAGTGCAATAATCTTGGAGAAGATAATCATCCAGCCAGATCTCTGTGACGGCTGTCTGGATTGTGAAGAAGCCTGCGCCCAACTGCACGGCAAATCAGGGATCATGATAAGGGAAGTGGAAGGCTCTTACTATCCCATAATATGCCAACAATGTGAAGGTGCACCCTGTAAACTTATATGCCCCACCGAAGCCAATAAAGAGGATGGAATAATACAGGAGAAGTGTATCGGCTGTGGTTTATGCATGATGGTCTGTCCTTTTGGTGCTATCGTAATTCATGAGAGGAAAGCCCACAAATGTGATCAGTGCCCTGATCTTGATACACCTGTCTGTATAAAAGCTTGTTCTAAAAGAGGTATAGCTAAGGTGGATACTGAAAAACTGAAGTTCGAAAAGCAAATGAAACATATTGGAAAGCTTTCTGGTATTGGTAAAAGAGAAAAGGGCTCAAAATTTATCAATGTTTTAACTGCTAACACTAGAGCCAAGAAAGCCCTGCATAGGGAGGAGTAATAGTATGAATGAATTGGTTGCAAGACCAGAACTTTGCGAGGAATGTTCTAAATGTGAGAGAATCTGTCCTCAAAATGCTATTCGAGTGATAAATGGGGTACCTGTTTTTTGTCTGCATTGCTCTCCCGATAGAGCTCCTTGTCTCACTGTTTGTCCTGAAGATGCTATAGAAGAAGTTGATGGTGCCATTATCATAAATGAAGATGATTGTATAGGTTGTGGTTTATGCCGGAATGCTTGTCCAGTGGGAGCCATTCATTTAAATGAATCTGGTATAGCTAAAAAATGTAATCTGTGCATTGATCAAGAAAAGCCAAGATGCGTGGTTGCTTGTCCTACTGAGGCCCTTAAGATGGATTCTGAAGATCTATTATCAGATAAAAGAAATAAATTAGCTAAAGAGCTTGAAAGAATTAAGATAATAATGAAATATTAAACTTCTTTTTTTATAATTCTACTTTTATTTTTTCTGTAAGTTTTTTTATGTGAAGCTTTATAGATAATACGTTTATGCCAATGATAACTCAAAAACAGATTGAGGAAACAGTATGTCATTTATTTAAGCAAGCTGTGATAGAGCTGCCTTCCGATGTAAAAAAAGCTTTGTTGAAAGCTTATGAAAAAGAGGATGAAGAAATAGCTAGAGCTAACCTTAAAGCCATACTAGATAATATAAAAATTGCTGAGAAACTCCAGATTCCCATGTGTCAAGATACTGGTCTACCGATCATCTTTGTGAAGCTAGGTAAAGTTGAAGTTGAAAATCTTTATGATGGCATAAAAAAAGGTGTAGAGCAAGCTACTAAGGAGATACCTCTACGTCCTAATGTAGTTGATCCCCTAACACGTGAGAATACAGGTACAAATACTGGCAAAAATATTCCCCAAGTAAATATTGATCTAATAGATGACGTGAATATTGAACTAACAGTTCTTCCGAAAGGTTTTGGTTCTGAGAATAACAATGCCTTGAAAATGGCATTACCTGGTGATGGTGTTGAAGGTGTTAAAAAATTCGTCTTAGATACGGTGATTGCTGCAGGAGGTAAACCATGCCCTCCTATTATTGTTGGTGTAGGCATTGGTGGAACATCTGATTTAGCCATGAAGCTAGCTAAAAAGGCTTTACTCAGGAATATTGGAATGCCATCCTCTGAAGAGAGGATTGCTATGCTTGAAATTGAAATTTTAAATCTTATAAACGCTACAGGCATCGGTCCTATGGGATTGGGTGGTAAAACTACAGCTCTCGACGTTAAAATTGAGTTAGCAGATACACATACTGCGGGGCTTCCTATTGGTGTTTATATCCAATGCTGGGCCAGCAGACACATAAGTGCTGTTTTAAAACCATAAAAATCATATTATTTATCAAAATTCAGTCATTTTAATGAACTTATTTTCAAATCAAATTTTTTCAAAAAATCTAAAAAAAAATAAAAATTCGCTATTTAAGGTTTTTCACAGGTAATCATGAAGATGGTTCTGTCTCCAATACTTTCAGCCCGATCAGCGATTCGCTCCAGAAACCTGGCAAGGAATATTAAATATACCATGTAATTTATAGCGTCTTTATCCTCGAACATGGTTTGGGTAATATCCTTTAATGCTTTATCAAATAAATCATCTATTTCATCATCCTCCTGATGCAGTTCCCTTGAGAGATCCATATTCTCATTTAAAAAAGAGTCCAGACTTTTACTTACCATTTTCTCTACTAAGTAAGCCATTTTTTTAATATCATTCATTGGTTTTTCTGGAACATCTTCATCCTTAAGATGCCGAGCCACCTCAACTATGTTAACTGCTAGATTACCTATCCTTTTTAGATGACTTTCTACTTTTAAAGATGATTCAATGAATCTTAAATCTTTTGCTACTGGTTGTTCAGCAGCTATGGTACTCATAGATTTATTTTCCAATAAATAACTCATTTTATTAATCTTTTCACCGGTTTCTGTAACTTTCTTCACCAGTTCTTCATCATAATTAAAAAGGGTACTTATAGCATCTTTATATGCTATCAGAGTACTATCTCCCATATCTCCCATATCATCCTTTAATTCATTCAATCTTTCATTAAACGACGTCCTTGGGTGTTTTTTAGCCATTTTTTATCCTCCATCTATTTTTTATAATCATCAATTATTGTGGTTTTGTAAATAGAAGATCATCCCCTAAAGACCTTAATTTACCCTCCAAAACTAAGTTAAATCTAATTGAAACCGCCCCCATAAAAAAAAATATTTTGAAGATTTACAAATTCATCCGAATCTACCAGTAATATAATCTTCTGTACGTTTATCTTCAGGTTCTATGAATATTTTATCAGTAAGACCCTTCTCCACTATTGTACCATTTAAAAAGAATGCCGTGTATTTAGAAACACGAGTAGCCTGCTGCATATTATGCGTCACAATAATTATGGTGAAATCATTTTTTAGTTTATGTATTAAATCCTCTATCTTAGTGGTGGATATTGGATCCAAAGAAGAACAAGGCTCATCCATAAGTATAACTTCAGGTTCTACCGCGATAGTTCGAGCTATACATAATCTTTGTTGCTGTCCACCGGAAAGGCTCATAGCAGATTTATCAAGGTCATCTTTAACTTCATCCCATAATGCCGCATTTTTCAGGCTACTTTCAACTACTTCTTGGAGCTGAGCCTTTTTATATGCACCATGAACACGCATACCATAAGCTACATTCTCAAATATAGATTTAGGGAAGGGATTAGGTTTTTGGAAAACCATTCCCACCCTTTTACGTATGTCTACTACATCAACTTTGGAGTCATAAATGTCTTCACCATCCAATAAGATAGTACCTTCTTTTCTAAAAGTAGAAATAACATCGTTCATCCGATTCAAAGTCCTTAAAAATACTGATTTACCAGTTCCAGATGGTCCTATTATAGATGTCACTTCATGTTTAGGTATATCAATAGTTACACCCTTCAGAACATTTGTATTATCAAAATATGTTTTTAAATCTTTAACTTGCATTATATTTTCCATTTTTTACCTACCCATCATCTTTTTAGTGTATCTTTCCACCAAATAATTAGTTGAAAAAGTTATCACCAGAATTAAAATCACCAAAACAGCCGCAGTACCGTATGCGTTTGGTAGTGATATACCTTCAGTTGCTAGTGTGTATAAATGTAAAGGAAGAGGGTCACCCCCGTCAAATAGAGAAATTGGAACAGTCGTAGTTGCACCTACAGTGTACAAAATAGCTGCAGTTTCTTCAATGGCTCTAGCCATTCCCAAAATAATTCCAGTAGTAATTCCCCCGATCGCAGCAGGAATCACTACTCTAATTACGGTTTGCCACTTTGAAGATCCCAATGCCATACTGCCTTCTTTATATGACTGTGGCACAGTTTCAATTGCGACTTCAGAAGTCCTTAATATGGTGGGTATAGCCATAAGAGCCAATGTGAGACCGCCTGCTAAAATACAAAATCCCATTTGTAAATATACTACGAAGAAAGCTAATCCAAATAAACCAAAAACGATAGAAGGTACAGAGGCCAGAGTTTCCGTTGCGAATCTTATAGTTTTAACAAATGTGTTCTCTCCTGAATATTCAGCTAGGTAAACTGCAGCTAATACACCTAGAGGTGCAGCAACCACTAAGGCAACTATGGTTATATAAAATGTAGAGACTATACTTGGCCAAATACCACCAGCTGCTCCATTATCAATTGGATCTGAGAATAAAAAAGTTAAATTAACTTGAGGTAATCCCACATATAGTAAATAACCAATAACCATAACAAGTATGGCTATAGCTAGAATTCCAACTGCCCAAAATACGACGTTCATAATTTTTTGAGCATATTTTGGAGGTATCATCCTATTCATGGCAAATCACCCCATAAAAATCCTTTTTAAATCTCCAGATAAAATTCATAAATACCCTCCTCCAATAGTGACTCTCTGTCTATAATTAACCCAATTAACAATTAAAAGAAGGATGATAATGATTCCTAATAACACTATTCCTGTGGCAAATAGTGCATTATAATGGAGTCCCGTAGCTTCCCCCATTTCAAGAGCTATATTGGCTGTAAGTGTTCTTACAGGTGAAAGTATTGAAGTAGGAATTAGTGGCACATTTCCCGCAACCATAAGCACAGCCATGGTTTCGCCTATAGCTCGACCCATACCTAAAATAACACCAGTTATAACACCAGGTATCGCTGCGGGGAAAATTACATTTTTAATTGTTTGCCAGTGTGTTGCTCCCAAACCTAGTGATGCTTCCTTATACTCTACTGGAATGGATCTCAAAGCATCCTCGGATATGCTTAATATAGTAGGAAGGACCATAACAGTTAAAATTAAAGATGCTGTTAGAATGCTGAAACCACTGCCTCCGAAATGTGTTCTCATAAATGGTACAAGAACAATTAAACCGAAAAATCCGTAAATTACGGATGGGACACCTGCTAATGTTTGAATAGTTGGTCTTAAAATTCTTCTCATGGTTCTTGGTGCTACTTCCGCTAGGAACATAGCCCCTAAAATAGATAAAGGGACAGCGAATAATAATGAAACAGCCACTACACTCAATGTACCTATAATTAAAGGAAAGATACCGTAAAGACCATATTCAGGATTCCAAATCAGCCCAAAAATGAAGTTTAAAATTCCAATAGTTCCCAATGCGGTGTAACCTTGGCCAACGACGAAGCCTATAATAGCGATTATTATAATGATTGATGAAATTGCTGCTATTAATAATATTTTTTCTATAAAAAATTCTTCCCAATTCCTTGCCATGATAGCTGCCTCTCAATTAATTTCTTTAAGTTTAATTCTAGAATTAAGATAGTTATTATCCTATTAATCTTTTACTTTTAGATTTAAATTCTAGGCATGGATAACATAGGATAGTTAAGGTAAATGTAAAAAATGAGTATTATAGGGTGGAACAGATTTCTATTTTCTATGTTATGAAATGTCTTAACCTTATCGTTCTAAATAATTCTTGATTACTAAAATTTCCAGTTCTAACTGGTATATGAACCCTCATACTCATCGTAATCGTGTGAATGTATTCATATCAATTTATCTTCAATTATTTATATCATTTGAATTAGACGCAAACCTAAACGTCCTAGATGACCTATATCGAGGATATAAAATAAAGTTTTTTTATTAAAAGTGTCCTCAGGTTTGTTTACACTTTTTTTTCACCAAAAAAAATGGGAATAGTGGTTTTTCAACCACTAATATATAGTATTTCATTTCAGATTTTTTATTTTTCACTAGTTTTATGAAGTAGGGCCTACAGGCACTGCTCCGCTTTGTTGGATTATTTTCTGTCCTTCAGGGCTTAAAATCCAGTTAATGAATGCTTGTGTCTGACCTGTTGCATTGCCTTTAGTTAATAACAAGAATGGTCTTTGAGTGGTATATGCACCACTTGCAACTGTCGCCTGTGAAGGAGCTACTCCGTTGACTTGTAATGCTTTTACAATACTAGTTAAAGATGCTAAAGAATCATAGCCTATTCCATTAGGATCACCCGCAACTGCTTGGAAAATAGCGTTACTGGAACTCTGAACTACAGCACTACTAGTAATGTTACCGCCATTCATTATTAAACTTGTGAATGCACTTCTGGTACCAGAACCTGCTTCTCTTGTGTATACATCAATTTTTGAGCTGTTTCCACCAACTTCATTCCAGGTGGTGATATTTCCAGCGAAAATAGCTGCTATTTGACTTGAATTTAGAGCACTAACGTTATTTGATGGATTTACTACGATTACTATACCATCGTTAGCAATTTGGTACTGGGTTATTGGTGGTCCGGTGTAATTTGCATTCGCTGTGGAGTTTGACAATTTTGAAGAATAGGTTCCTATGTTAGCTGTACCTTGTTGAACATCTGTTAAACCTACAGCTGAACCTCCACCTGATACAGTTATATTAACTTTGGGATTTTCCTTATGGTACTGTGCAGCTAAGGTTGTAATTACTGGTTGTACTGATGTTGAACCAGCTATTGTTATTTTTGACGGTTTGGTGAATACACCTGCATATGCAGCAGCAGCCACTATTATTACTACTATCACGACTATTATGCCTATTATATAACTTAATTTAAAGTCCATTAAATCACCTCACGCTTTACTAAACTTTCATCGATATATAAGTGTTACTATTTAGTGTATATAACAACACTAAATGTGATATAAATTATAATTTTCATTTACCAAAAAAAAATTATTTAAAGTAAGATCCTATTTTATGATCTATATTCTGCTAAATGGTTAAATTTAAATATTATCAGTTTGGAAAGAATGGTAATATGATAACCGAGGAAGTATTAAAGGGTATATTTCAACCCAAAAATCCCAAGTGGAAAACATCCATAACCAAAGTGGAGCCCAATCGACTCATCACCAGGGGTTATCCACAAGAAGATTTAATGGGTACTATATCCTTTCCTGAAATGATATACTTACTCATTAAAGGTGAGTTACCTTCCCAAGATCAGGTAAGAATGCTGCAAGCCGTTCTGATATCATTCTGCGACCATGGAGTGACACCACCTAGCACTCAAGCTGCACGACTCATGGCTTCAGCAGGATCCCCCGTAAACGCATGTTTAGCAGGTGGAATACTCGCTTTCGGTGAAAACCATGCTGGAGCTATAGAAATTGCCATGAAAATGTTACAAGAAGGCAAGAAATTAAAAGAGAATTCTGAAATCCCTATAGAGGATTTAGCAGATAAATTAATCAACTCCTTCTTAGATAACAATAAAAAAGTACCCGGATTTGGTCATCGATACCATAAAGAAGATCCCCGGGCACCTAGACTTATGGAACTTTCAAAAGAATACAATTGCTTTGGAAAACATAGTGAACTAGTTTTGACCATGCAGAATCTTATGTTTGAGAG
>Ga0255361_1000065_pt1 | contig 31425 bp, 41 predicted proteins | sample GFST75r1metaG_FD_186005 | JGI IMG/M metagenome (GOLD analysis project Ga0255361, IMG submission 186005) | Peat soil microbial communities from Stordalen Mire, Sweden - G.F.S.T75.r1 | ecosystem: Environmental > Terrestrial > Soil > Wetlands > Peat | place: Sweden: Norrbotten County, Stordalen... | reverse complement strand
AGTAGTTGGTGGGAAACTGCCTGCGAGGGTAGGAAGCTGCCACGCTTTTTTTATTCCGGTTTAGCTCAGTTGGTAGAGCACCTGACTGTTAATCAGGTTGTCGTCAGTTCGAGCCTGACAACCGGAGTTTTTTATGGAGAGTTGTCCGAGAGGCTGAAGGAGCATGGTTGGAAACCATGTATACGGGTTTTACCTGTATCAAGGGTTCGAATCCCTTACTCTCCGTTGTCTTACATTCGGATGTAGCTACATAAGAAGCCTCAAAACGCTGTTAATTCGGTGTTTTGAGGTTTTTTTGAACATCAAATAAAATTTAATTGTGCCTGATATGATTAGTAGCATGAGTGGGGATTTAAAGGATGTTTAAGACATCTGACCATCACAAAATCGTTAACCGACTTTAGTGACTATTTTGTACGAAAAGCTTGTAATTTTTAATAGCTTCCGCTAGTATAAATAAAGCAATAGACACCACACATGGAGGATTAGCTCAGTTGGGAGAGCGTCTGCCTTACAAGCAGAGGGTCACAGGTTCGAGCCCTGTATCCTCCATAATGAAAACACCTACCACTGCGGCAGGTGTTTTTCTTTTACCTTTTTGAAGTTGGACGGGGCGTCCAACACATGAGATTTGACTTAGTTTAAATAGCTATTAGAGGGGGCTGATTCTGACAATAAAAACGCCACCACTGATTGTGGCGACGGTTGATTAGCCGTGCATGCGCGCTAGATAGAGTAACAGCGTCGCAATGACTGGGCTAAATTGGTAAAGGTAGCTGGGTACTTTAAATGGTCGACGGCTGTTGATGAGCGTGACAAGGATGATGATACCGCCGATAGCTATTAAGTTGAGTCGTTGTAACCAGTAACCGATAACGACGGTGATTGCCAACAAGACCATATCTGTCCACTTGGGAAAATGGTTGGCCCATAACCCGATTAGTGCTGGCACATATAGTAATGCCAAGTCGAGCAACATATCCTGACTGAGAAAATGCAAACCCGCGTAAATAAGTAAGATTTGGAATAAAATTGCTTGGCCAAAAGCAATGGTACCAGCCCATTGATTGGTAACTTTTTGTGTGCGCAACAAAAATGTCAACAGGAGCTGAACAGCAACCAATGGTAACAAGATCCATTGATTGATGGCACCAATGATACCGGTAATAGCGGCAATGATTAGAACTAATGGGTAACGTTTAACGACCATTGCAGCCGCTAAGCAAACGCCCATGAGTAAAAGCGCGATGATTTGAAAATGCCATGTGATTTGCAAACTTAGCGCGATCAGAAACGGATAGGCGAGTATTTGTCCGATAAAGGCCGTTGCACCAGCACCTTGATTGATATTTTTCAAATTGATTATCCTTTCTATGATGCTTCCATTTTACAAAACCCTGAGACGGTAAACAAAGATTTTCGGAAATTTTACATCTTTTATGTTATGCTACTAGAGTTGCAAAACATTCCCGATGGGGTTCGTCAAAGCTATGACGAACATGCCTTGTAACCTAAAATAATAAGGGGGAAACAAAACATGCAGGAACGCCATTTATTTACGTCGGAGTCTGTTTCGGAGGGGCATCCGGATAAAATTGCTGATCAGATCAGTGATGCTATCTTGGATGCCATGCTTGAACAGGATCCCGATTCACGAGTTGCTTGCGAAACGACGGTGACAACCGGTTTAGTGCTGGTTGTCGGTGAGATATCAACAAAGGCTTACGTTGATATTCAATCAGTGGTTCGCGGGACGATTAAAAAGATCGGTTATACCAAGGAATCAGGTTTTGATCCTGATAGTGTCGGAGTGCTGGTCGCTTTGGATGAACAGAGTCCAGATATCGCTCAAGGGGTTGACGAAAGTCTTGAAGCCCGTGAGTCTGATACTGATCCGCTTGACAAGATCGGTGCTGGCGATCAAGGCATGATGTTCGGTTTTGCCATTGACGAAACCGAAAACTATATGCCGTTACCGATTTCATTGGCCCACGCGTTAATGCGCAAAACTGATTCATTACGGCACAAGGGTGAAATTAGTTATCTGCGTCCAGATGCTAAGGCGCAGGTCACGGTGGAATATGATGATGATGACAATCCAATTCGGGTTGATTCCGTTGTTGTCTCCGTGCAACATGATCCGGATGTCACGCTTGAAGAAATTCGCCGCGATGTCGAGGCCAAGATTATTCGCACTGTGATTCCTGAAGCTTTAATGGATGATGACACGAAAATTTATGTCAATCCGACTGGCCGCTTTGTACTGGGCGGTCCGCAAGCCGATTCTGGTTTGACCGGACGCAAAATTATCGTTGACACATATGGCGGTTTTGCCCGACATGGTGGTGGTGCCTTTTCTGGTAAGGACGCGACGAAGGTTGATCGTTCGGCCAGCTATGCAGCGCGTTATATTGCCAAAAATGTGGTAGCAGCGGGTTTGGCGAAACGGGTTGAAGTACAATTGGCATACGCAATCGGTGTTGCCAAACCGGTTTCCGTGTCGGTAAATACATTTGGCACAAGCGCAGTATCAGAAGATGTGATTGAACAGGCAATCCGTGAGAACTTTGACTTGCGGCCTGCTGGCATTATTAAAATGTTAGACCTGAAGCGGCCGATTTATGAACAGACGGCAGCATATGGTCATTTTGGACGTACAGATGTTGATCTTCCTTGGGAGCACTTGGATAAGGTGCAGGCTTTGCTCAAGTACCGAGATTAGCGAGAAAAGAGGCGGCCTTAGTCGAGAATTATTCTCGGCTGGGTCGTTTTTTCGTGCTTATGAGGGGCTTCTCAAGACTAACAACATCGCCTGGCAACTCAGAAGGGATATTTATGAAGCAAAGGAAAACCAATGTCGCACTCGTAACGGCGGCAATTTTTATTGGCACATTTATGACGGCGATTGAAGGCACGATTGTGTCAACAGCTATGCCAACCATTATCGGCAGTTTACATGGGGTTCATTTAATGAATTGGGTCTTTTCCATTTTTCTGTTGACTAATGCAATGGCGACGCCGATTTACGGCAAACTGAGTGACAAAATTGGTCGCAAACCAGTTTTTCTCATTGGACTAACGATATTTGTCATTGGTTCGTTGCTATCCGGTTTGTCACAATCCATGGAAATGCTAATTATTTTCCGCGCAATTCAAGGGATTGGTGCTGGGGCTATTATGCCAGTGACATTTACGATTATCGCCGATATTTATCCATTCGAAAAACGAGCAAAAATGCTCGGTTTTAATGGCTCGATGTGGGGAATCGCTTCGGTAATTGCGCCGTTATTGGGCGGTTTTATCGTTGATCAGTTAAGTTGGCACTGGATTTTCTTTATTAACGTACCGTTGGGTATTTTCACGTTTGGCCTTGTGTGGTTCTTTTTGCAGGAAGATCGGCGCAGTGTCCGGCAGCCGCTTGACATGCGTGGGACGGTTTGGCTGCTGGTGGCCTTGTTGGCGATGATGTATGGCTTTCAGACATTAGCTGAGCCCAACGGCATCTGGCAGTTAGTTGCCATGGCAATTGTGGCGACGTTGGGCTTCTGGCGTTTTTGGCAGGCAGAACGGCGTGCAGTTGATCCGATCATTGACTTGAAACTATTTGAAAATCGTACTTTTGTGATTCATAATTTGATCGCCGCTTTGATTTCGGGGTTCGTGATTGGATTTGAAGTCTACATGCCTATGTGGATTCAAGGAATTCGCGGCATGGATGCTTCCCTTGGCGGCTTTGCCGTGACTCCTAGTTCTTTGATGTGGGTCGTTGGCTCTTTTGTTGCTGGCAAGTTATTGGGCCGGTTCCAACCTAAGCCGATTCTGACAGGGGCCATGATTTGGCTGCTTGGCGGCAGTCTTGTGCTGGCATTAGTGCCGCAATCGACGCCGTATTTTGTCTTTCTGCTAGTTGCTGGTGCCTTAGGATTCGGCTTTGGTTTGGTGATTACGATTACCACGGTAACAGCCCAGGCCGTTGTGGCGCCTGATCAGGTTGGCGTGGCAACGAGTTTCAACACCTTGTCTCGAACGTTGGGGCAAACACTGATGGTCTCGGTTTATGGGATTGTTTTGAATCTGCGTCTGACTCAAGGTATCGCGGCAGATAGTCGGCTCAATAGTAATATGCTCAACGAACTGATTAATCCGCATACCGCCAAAAATTTACCCGCAGCAGTGTTGCCAACTCTTCGGCAAATTTTGTATGAAGGTCTGCACAACATTTACTTTTTCTCGATTATCATCGTGGCGTTGGCGATTCTAGCCAATCATTTTGAAGCAAAAAGGGTGCTGACAAAAGAAACAATTCAGGAGTCGAATGAAGAAAGCTGAATCAACTGAAATATCATACAAAAAACCGGATTCTATTTAAGAATCCGGTTTTTTGTACGCTGATATCGCTCTCGTTTGCCGATAAATAACTGAAATTAAAATGGACTGACCACTCGATCGGTATGATCTTCGGCGGCTGCTTTTTTGACAGGTTGTTTGTACAATTTCGCTGTTTTATCGGTGACTTGCGCAATGACATCGTAGTCTGGGTCATTTTCTAACGGGCCAAAATTGAACACTGTCTGCGTTGCTTCGCGCTTGATATCTTGCAATCTAGTGCTGATAAGGACATGTAGCATATCTGCTTTTTGATGTGATCGTTCGATTTCTTCACTGGCTTTGGCTAAGGTATACCCTTCATCAAGCATTGTCTTGATCATGACGATTAAGGTGATGTTTGCCAAGGAGTATCGTTTATTGCCATTAGCGTCATGCCTGCGAGAATGAATGAGCTGCTTCTTTTCCCAGTATCGAATTTGCGTTGGGGTGGCTCCGGTGACGCGGCTGGTTTCGCCTATGCCGAGTGAAATATCGAGTGAACGTAAACGTGCATTAAACGGTCCCATGACATAGCATCCTCTCTTGAAAATGCGCTCACTGGCGCAAAAACCTATGCATAAGGACTGTGGTCGTCATGACCAATATCCGGCCATCACGGCCAAGCCCACTTATGATCCGGTTTCTCAACGCGCCGGTTCACGCTATTACCTTGACATTTATTAAGTTTAAATGTAATATTTTCTATTGTCAATATTACATTGTGTGATATAGAAAACATGAAATCTTATAAAGAAACTAGGCGAAGTTATGGACGTTAAAGATATCAACGGGAAACACGTCAATGTACCAATGATGGTCACGACCTTGATCGTTGGGACGTTTATTACGATTTTGAATCAGACCATTCTATCTACTGCGTTTCCAACGCTGATGAAGGCCTTCAACATTTCAACTGCGACAGTACAGTGGTTGTCGACAGGCTTCATGCTGGTTAACGGGATTATGATTCCAGTATCCGCATATCTGAGTGCGAAGGTGCCATCAAAATGGTTATACATGAGTGCGATGAGTACTTTTTTTGTCGGCACATTGGTTGCCTTCATTGCAAATAGTTTTGGCGTTTTGCTAATTGGTCGATTGATTCAGGCGCTTGGCGTTGGGATTACGATGCCGTTGTTGCAGAACATCATGATGTCGATTTTTCCCCCGAACCGGCGCGGCGCTGCTATGGGGATGGCTGGAATTGCGATTGGGGTGGCGCCTGCCATCGGGCCAACGCTTTCCGGTTATGTCATCGACAATTTCGGCTGGCGTTTCTTATTCGGTATGATTCTGCCAATTGCCGGTCTCGTTATTTTGGCAACATTGTTTTTCTTCAAAAATGTCTTACCGTTGTCTGATCCTAAGTTAGATATTCCTTCCTTGATTGAATCATCAATTGGGTTTGGCTCCTTGCTGTATGGCTTTTCTGAAGTGGGCAATGATGGTTGGGGCGATCCGATCGTTTTAGGCACGATCGCACTCGGCGTTGTGTTTATCTTCATCTTTGGTTACCGTCAATTGCACTTAAAAGAACCATTTGTTGAATTGCGAGTGTTTAAGAGCAAAATCTTTGCCTTATCCACAGTCTTAGGTACCATCGCCAACATGGCGATGGTCGGGGTGGAAATGATTTTGCCAATGTATTTGCAAATCATTCACGGCAAGAGTGCTTTGGAGTCAGGTTTGACATTGTTGCCTGGGGCGATTTTGATTGCTTTAATGAGCCCGGTCACTGGTCAAGTGTTTGATCGCATCGGCGCCAAGCGGCTTGCACAGTTAGGCTTGTTCTTGCTGACGATTGCAACATTGCCATACTTTTTCCTGACAGAAAGCACGCCTTCCATTTTTATTACAGTGATTTATGCTGTGCGGATGTTTGGGATTTCAATGGTCATGATGCCTTTGACGACGAATGGGATGAACGCCTTATCACCTGATATGATTCGACATGGGACAGCGGTTAACAACACTGTCCGTCAGGTGGCAACTTCCATGACAACTGCTGTCATGATTTCAGTTCTGTCAAACGTCACCAATCTGGCCAAACCGGCGGCCAGTTTGTTGAAAACCAATCCGCTGCAGTATAAGCAAGACTTTTTTGGGGCAACACTTAGTGGCTACCACGCAGCCTTTCTGCTGGCAGCAGGGTTCAGTTTAATTGGCTGGATCTTGGCTTTCTTCTTGAATACCCACGCGATGTCGCAAGAAGTGACGATCAAAAATGAAAAGAAGGTGAAGGCATGATTCTATGGTTTTTGGGCCTGACAGTGATCGGCCTTTATCTCAGCTTTATTATGATGAAACGCTCCAGTTTGCGCAGCACGTTAATTGCGGTCTTCGGGATTGGTGTGGTGGGTAGTCTATTGCTGATTACGTTGAATGATAATGCGCATTTTGGCATGGTCAAACGAACAACAACTGATGAGCAGACCATCTACACCGCCTCACCGAATGCACAACTGCCAATGTTGCTAAAACAAAACATTGGCACGGATGGCAAGCATGTTGTCTACATTTATAAGACCGATCCGAAGAAAAAAGCGGTTCATACCAAGGCTGATATTGTTGTAACTAATCGGGTGACAACGACAGCGAATGCCACAGCTTCGTTGACGAGCAAAACAACTCGGTGGCAATATCAAAACGGTTTTTATGGTGCGTTGTTCAATCATGAAGGGGCTGGTCAATTGGTTGCTCAGCACAATCAATTGGTCATCCCAACAAGCTGGGCAGTGCTGACAACGGCTCAGGCCAAGCAGGTTGGTAAAAAGTTGGCCGCCTTGCAGCAACCAACTGCAGAACAAAAAGCGTCACTGGCAGCCGCAGTCAAGGCTAAAGCTGCTGCGCTGGCCAAGGCTGATCCAAAACTAGCAGCAGATCCGACAGCTTTAGCGAAGCAGGCTAAGGCTGCGGTTGAACAAGCAATGATTCAGCAGGCTGTTCGTGAAGTGCAAGCACAAAAATAGTCTGATGCCGCCCATAACGTGGTACTAGGGCAAACATTTTTCGTAACATTATCTTGACGAATGGCTTTTGTCAGCCTTCTAAATTAAAAAAAGCAGTCCGCTATTTTTTAACGGTCTGCTTTTTTGATTGTTTGGCAACTCGGTTTGTCAGATAAGGACTAAAATACCACCAACTCACCATCAGCAAGGCAAAGCCAAGTGAAAATCCAGCAAAGACGTCTGTGGGATAGTGAACGCGCACGAAGATCCGAGAATAACCGGTTAAAAGAATCATGCCACTGGCAAGGCAGGTGAGGAGCCATTTGGCGGATTGACGTTTGAGCAGTGCCCAAGCCAAAAGGATCATGGTACCGTAAAAGATCATCGTGCCACTAGAATGCCCGCTAGGAAAACTAAAACCGCCAGCATGTACCAATGCCCGAATCTGAGGATCTGCAATAAAAGGTCGTGGTCGCCGAACCCAATATTTGATTCCGACGTTAACGAGGCTCATCAAGGCCCCCATGCTGGCTGCAAAAAGTGCGGCGTAACGATAACGCTTGAGCAGTAACACCACGGCGAACGCCATGGTTAAAAAAACTAAGGATACTGGATTGCCGAGACTGGTGATTAAGATGAGTAAGGGTTTAAAAGTGACAGGATGGAACTGGATGACAGCGGCAATTACCTGTTGATCAATGGTATGAATCCATCCAGCGTTATTTAGAATACCCGTCAATAACGTGATGAAAATAAATAAAGCAATTGCTGCAAGATACAATGGTTCGGGTCGGCGTTTTAGCACTTGTTGCCTCCTCTACAAAACGTTCGCAGTCGCAGAAACCTCCACATAAGGACCTCAGACAGAAATGGCCAAAGTCCAGCCATTTCTGTCTGAGTCCACTTATGTTCCGGTTTCTAAACGTGCCCGCTCACGCTCTGAAATCGACTAATGTTATAAGAATAGCACAAACACCATTGAACCTTGGCAATGTTTTTGCTATGATTGACGCAATCATCAAACGAACAAAGGAGTAGTAAGTTAGCGCGGGTGACAGAGAGCAGGCGGTGGTGCAAGTCTGACGAAGCAAAGACCGAACTGACCTTTGAAGTTGCTGGGGTGAAATCAGTAGCCACAGCCGGCCGGACCGTTATCTCCTTTGAGCGCTGTGAAAGCAGAACTTAGGTGGTACCGCGGCTGAGCCGTCCTAATGTAGATAGGGCGGCTTTTTGTTTGAAATTAAGTGGGAGGTAACAAAATGGCATACGATCATCATGAGATCGATAAGAAGTGGCAGCGTTATTGGGCCGAGCATAACGAATTTAATACCACAACCGATCCTAAGAAGCCGAATTATTATGCGTTGGACATGTTTCCTTATCCGTCAGGCCAAGGCCTGCATGTTGGGCATCCAGAAGGGTATACGGCAACTGATATTGTTGCACGCATGAAACGGATGCAAGGGTTCAATGTTCTTCATCCTATGGGCTGGGATGCATTCGGCTTGCCAGCTGAGCAATATGCCTTGAACACGGGTCACAATCCGAAGACCTTTACCAAACAAAATATTGAGACCTTTAAGCGTCAAATCAACAGCCTTGGCTTTTCATATGACTGGAATCGTGAAATCAACACAACGGATCCGAATTACTACAAGTGGACCCAGTGGATTTTTGAACAACTTTATAAACATGGTCTGGCATATGAAGCTGAGGTACCGGTTAACTGGAGTCCGGATCTAGGGACGGTTGTTGCAAACGAAGAAGTGATTGATGGCAAAACGGAGCGTGGCGGGTTCCCAGTTGTTCGGAAGCCGATGCGTCAGTGGATGCTGAAAATCACAGCCTATGCTGAAAAGCTGTTGACAGATCTGGACGATCTTGACTGGCCGGAATCAATTAAGCAGATGCAGCGCAACTGGATTGGCAAATCAACTGGGGCACAGATCACCTTCCGGGTAACTGACAGTCATGAGCCGTTTGATGTCTTTACCACTCGTCCAGATACGCTGTTTGGTGCAACGTATGTCGTGATGGCACCAGAACATGAATTAGTTCAGAAAATTACCACCCCGGCACAACAGGCAGTCGTTGATGCGTACATTGACGAAGCCGCCCATAAGTCAGATCTTGATCGTACCGCTTTAGATGAGGAAAAGACTGGTGTTTGGACCGGGGCCTACGCGACTAATCCGGTTAACGGCGAAAAACTGCCGATTTGGATTTCAGACTACGTTTTAGCCTCTTATGGGACTGGCGCAATCATGTCCGTGCCTGCGCATGATGATCGTGACTACGCTTTTGCCAAAAAGTTTGGTATTGAAATCAAGCCTGTTATTGAAGGCGGCAATGTCGATGAAGCAGCTTATACTGGCGATGGCGTGCACATCAACTCCGGGTTCCTTGATGGTTTGAATGAACACGACGCGATTGATCGAATGATCAAATGGCTTGAAGATAAAGGTATCGGCAGTGCCAAGATCAATTACAAACTGCGTGATTGGGTCTTTTCACGCCAGCGTTATTGGGGTGAACCGATTCCTGTCATTCACTGGGAAGATGGCGAAACCACGTTGGTACCAGAAGACGAACTGCCCCTCACATTACCTGAAGAGGCTGATATCAAGCCAAGCGGTACTGGCGAGAGTCCACTGGCAAATCTGACTGACTGGGTTAATGTGGTCGACAAGAACGGGCGGAAAGGTAAGCGTGAGACCAATACAATGCCGCAATGGGCAGGGTCTTCATGGTACTTCCTGCGGTTTGTTGATCCTCACAACAAGGAAGCTCTTGCGGATTACGACAAACTTAAGGCATGGATGCCAGTTGATCTGTACATTGGAGGGGCTGAACATGCTGTGCTGCACCTGCTGTATGCCCGTTTCTGGAATCTGTTCCTTTATGACATCGGGGCGATCCCGAACAAAGAACCGTTCCAACGGCTATTTAATCAAGGGATGATTCTGGGCGATAATCATGAAAAGATGAGTAAGTCCAAGGGCAATGTGGTTAATCCAGATGATGTGGTTGATGAGTATGGTGCCGATACCTTGCGGCTGTACGAAATGTTTATGGGGCCGCTGGATGCTGGTATTGCTTGGTCAACAAAGGGGTTAGCTGGTGCCCGCAAGTTCTTGGATCGCGTCTGGAGTGCTTTCATTGATGATGAAGGCAAACTGCGTGATCGGATTACGACGATCAATGACGGTCGACTTGATAAGGTTTACAATGAGACGGTCAAGAAGGTTACCGAGGACTACGATGCTTTGCATTTCAACACGGCAATTTCACAGATGATGGTCTTCATCAACTCAGCGCGTAAAGATGATGACCTGCCACTAGAATATGTTGAAGGATTCGTGAAAATGCTTGCGCCGATTGCCCCGCATCTAATGGAAGAAATTTGGTCACGGCTAGGTCACGATCATAGTCTGACTTATGCGCCATGGCCAAGTTATGATGAAAGCAAAATCAAAACCGACACTTACGATATGATGATCCAAGTCAATGGCAAGCTGCGCGGTTCGATTACGGCGGATGTCAACGAATCAGATGATGAGATCAAACAAGCGGCTTTGGCAAATGATAATGTTCAGAAATTTACGGCGGGCAAAGACATTAAGAAAATTATTGTCGTACCGCGAAAAATCGTGAATATTGTCGCAAAATAACCGCACTGGCTTCACCAATTAACTGAAAGAAAAAATGGTCAACGAATGGTTCCTGAAGGAAGCGGGCGTTGACCATTTTTTTAGCGATTCAGCTGTATGAAAAGTTTTGTATTTTTGGCGTTTCGATTGTGAGATTACTTGCTACGTGGCGGCTGGTAATTGTCAAAGTTTTCTTTTGATTCCCGAAAGAAGCCCGGGAAAGATTGCAAGTCGCGCTGGGATTGCCTAAAATATAAAGGATTATGCAACACGACAGGAGTTTATCATGGAGAATTCGCTGGGCAGCGGTAATCAACCGCAACGTTCAGATAAGGAAAAAATGATCCGCGGCTCGGCGTGGATGACTGCCGGCAGTGTTTTTTCGCGGATTTTAGGGGCCATTTATGTCATTCCATGGCGTATTTGGCTTGGAGCAGCGTTTCTAACTGCCAACGCTTTGTTTACAAAAGGTTATCAAATTTACAGTCTTTTTCTGATTATTTCGACTGCGGGTGTTCCTGGTGCTGTTTCCAAACAGGTTGCCCGGTACAATGCTATGGGCGAATATAAAACCGGGATGCGTCTTTTTTACCACGGCACTTTTGCCATGGTGCTGATGGGGATTGTCTCGTGTGGTGCCATGTGGCTGCTCTCGCCGCTTTTAGCAGCGGGTGACGCGCGCATGATACCGGTTTTTCGTTCACTGGCATGGCCGTTGCTGCTAATTCCGTCGCTTAGTTTGATTCGCGGGTTTTTCCAAGGTTATAACGAGATGGCGCCGAGTGCCATCAGTCAGTTTATTGAACAAGTGGCGCGAATTCTTTATATGTTAGTGATGACTTACGCGATTATGGTGGCGGGTAACCACAGCTATCTGAGTGCGGTGATTCACTCCACCTTCGCCGCGTTCATCGGGGCCGTTTTCGGACTTGGACTGTTAGTTGTTTATTTCCTCCGGCAAAAACCACGGTTGGATGCGTTGGTTGCCCAAAGTGCTAATTCCCTGCAGATCAGTGTCAATGAGATTCTTCTAGATGTGGCACGGCAGGCGATTCCATTTATCATCATGGATTCAACGATTAATATTTACTACATCGTTGACCAGTACACATTTAATCCAATGATGAAGGCTTTTTATCTCGTTAGCGAAGATCAGCTTGACCGTTTTTATGCGCTGTTTGCCGGAAATGCGAATAAACTGATTATGATCGTTGTTAGTCTGGCAGTTGCTATGGCCATTACTGTAGTACCATTATTGGCAGGTGCGAAAACGCGCGGTGATGTTGAGGGATTGGCCCGGCAAATCACGAATACACTGCAGTTGTTTTTTATCGTCATGATACCTTCGGCGTTGGGGATGGTGGCAGTCGCGCGCCCACTGTATGTTTTGTTCTATCGGGATATGGACTGGTTGGGCATTCGCTTGTTGCAGATTTCATCACTTTTAGCGATTATGCTGGGCTTGTTTACGGTTTTGGCAGCAATTCTTCAGGGATTGTTCAATAACCGTCTTGCTATTCAAGAGATGTTGATTGGCTTGGCAGTTAAAGTGATTGTACAGTGGCCAATGATTTTCTTCTTCAATGTTTACGGTCCGGTTTTGTCCACAATGTTAGGCATGACGGTCTCGAGTCTCCTGATGCTCTATTCAACGAATCGGATGTACAATATTCATGTACGCCAAACCATTCGCCGCGGCGTCGGTATTCTGGCCTTTTCCTTGATCATGTGCGCCGTTTGTTACCTGATTGTGAATGCATCAACCTTGGTGATCAATCCGCGGAGTCAGTTCGGGGCAGCGTTCGTCTTGCTGATTGCAGTTGGGGTGGGCGTTTTGATTTACGTTTATTTGATTTTGAAAACGCGTTTGGCTGATTTAATCATTGGTGAGCGAATTAGTCGACTTCGCGATATTTTACACATTCGGTGAGCTTATGCGATTAGATAAATATTTGAGTCATTTACAATTTGGTAGTCGAAAAGAAGTTAAGGCACTTATTCGCGACAAGCGGGTACGTGTGGCCGGTGATTTAATCACTGATCCTGGTTACAATGTGTTGCCGGGTATCGCGGTCGAGGTGAACGATGCCCAAGCGGATGGGCCGCTTGAGGTCGATTATTTGATGAACAAACCGGCCGGGGTGATTACCGCAACAGAAGATCCTACGCAATCAACGGTGCTGGATCTGATCCGACCACATGATTACCGACCGGGTTTATATCCCGTAGGTCGTCTGGATAAAGACACTACTGGTCTGTTGTTACTTACGACCGATGGCAATTTAGGTCATGCACTGCTTTCGCCTAATCGTCATATTGCCAAAACCTATGCTGCAACTTTGGCTAAGACATTAACTGCTGACATGAAGCAGCGACTCGAAACCGGCATTGATTTAAAGGACTTCACAACCGCCCCGGCACAAGTCGTTGTCTTGCCGGATACCGATGGCAAACGCATCCAGATTACAATCACGGAAGGTAAGTTTCATCAAGTCAAGCGCATGTTGTTGGCAGTTGACAATGAGGTGACGGCCTTGACGCGAATTGCTATGGGACCATTGTCATTGCCCGCCGATTTAGCTGCTGGGGAGTATCGGGCTTTAACCGATGACGAACGGACTGACTTGGATAATATCACTCGTTGAGCAACCGAGCACTTTGGTGTGGTGATTGTTTGGCTTTGCCTAAGCGAGAGATTTTGTTTGTTACAGGAGTTTAAGAGAGCGGCCTTGATTAGGCGAACCAAGATGGCTACTTTGCCAAACATGATTAGAAAGGGTGCGTGTCATGGATCAACAACAGTACGTCTGCCCCAAATGCCAAAACACGGCTTATGTTGCCGACCAATTTCAAGCAACTGGTGGTAATTTTTCAAAAATCTTCGATGTTCAGAATAAAAAATTCGTGACTATTTCTTGTGCCAGATGCGGGTACACAGAACTTTATCGCAGTGAAACCAGTTCTGGCATGAACATTCTTGACTTCCTTTTGAATGGCGGCTGAGAAGGCGTAAGTTCAGGTTAGGAATGATGTCAAAAAAGCAGGTGATCCTTCAGCCGTCGTTGTGGCGGAAAGGGATCATCTGCTTTTTGTTTGCTGCTGGTTCACAAATTGGTTCGTCATTCTGAAAGCTGCTTTAAGTAGGTGGGCAGTTCGCGAATGACCATAGTCGGTAAGGCAACATAACTATTCATAGCTACAATATCAGCTACGCGGGAATGGACAAAAACGGCTGCGAGAGCGGCTTTGTCCAATGGCTGAAACTGGCCCGCAAAGGCAGCAATAATGCCTGTCAACGTGTCACCAGAGCCGCCTGTGGCCATTGCCGGCCCACCGGCTGTGTTTTCATAGACATCTTCATCAACGAAAACATGTGTCTGGGAACTTTTCGCGACGATGATACCCGGTATTTTTGCGGCCGCTTTTTGGCTGGCTTCAATGGTTTGGGCAGCCAGGGGTAAGCCAGATAACCGCTGCCATTCAATCTGGTGAGGTGTCCAAATTAGTTGGGCTTGCGGGTAATCTAGGTGATGAGAGGCAACGAGAGTGATCGCTGATCCATCAATGATCATGACCTGCTTGGCATTGACGGCAGCAAAAACTGTTTTCAAAATGGTAAGGGCTGTACCATCAGTGCCCAGCCCAGGGCCAACAACAATGACCGTTGCTTGCCGCACAGCCGTCTCAAGTTCCGGCGCGGTAGCATCGAGGATCATTGCCTCAGGTAATCGGGCGTGCAACGCATGACGGTTAACCGGGTCAGTCGCAACACTGACCAACCCAGCGCCAGCGTAAACAGCAGCACTGGCACTCATGATCGCAGCACCGCCAAAGTGGGCATTACCGCCAACAATCAGAATTTTGCCGAAACTGCCTTTATACGTATCACGGGCCCGTGGCCGGACCACACTTTGTGCAAATTGCTCTGTCAATTGTTTCATGACGGATTTGCCGCCTCCTTTAAAACTTCCCAATTAGAAAAAGTTTTGGTCGTCAATTCAGGCTGGCCGGTCGTTAAGAATGCTTTCGCAAACATGACAAGCGGCGATGCATTGGCCCATGTCAAAGTATCAAGTGGCAAGGCGCAGGCACCGAGCGAATCCTGACCCATAAATTGGGCAACGCTTGTTTCTAGTTTACCGCCGTTAATGGATAGCGCATAGAAAACGCAGATGTGCTGGTTGATGGTCCAGTGTTGGTACTTCCAAGGATAGATAAAACTGGTTGCCCCTAGTTGTTGATCAATCGTGGCTGTCAATCCGGTTTCTTCGGTGAATTCCCGCAAGACGTCATGTTCAAGCGGTTCAGGGCCATCAAGGCTACCCCCGGGAAGGTCGAAGCGATGACGATAAGGACCCCCATTTTTCTTAATCACGACAAGCTTGTCGTCAATCGTTGCAATCCCGTAACAACCAAATGCGCGATGAGTTTTATGTGTCATCAGGCCACCTCCATTGATCAAGGGTAGCACGCTGCTGCAGGGGGAACAAATTGTAAAAATAGTTCGTGATTTTGCTTGCGTGCCTTACCTGCTTCCGTTATAATCATTTATGTTGTTGCCGCGATGGCGGAACTGGCAGACGCGCAGTGTTCAGGTCGCTGTGGGATTTATCCCGTGCAGGTTCGATTCCTGTTCGCGGCATTTATTAGCATTCTTTAGCCTATTTTAGCTTTAGAGGATGCCTTTAAATCAACGTTTTAGCCCTCCTAGCTAATGTTAGGAGGGCTTTGTTTTTGTTTTAAGGGGGACAAAAAGGGGACAAAAATATTCAAAGTCGATCCATGGCAGCCGTGGCTTTTAGAGCTTCCTTCTTTTTTTGAGAGTCTAAAAGATGACCGTATACTCGCATCGTAATTGTGATATCTGAATGGCCAAGACGTTTTGAGATGTAATAGATGTCAATGCCCTGACTAATTAGGTAGCTAACGTGGCTATGACGGAGGCCGTGGAAAGTGATTTGCTTTTCTTTTGGGATCCTCGCTTCGTCTTGCAAAATTGCAAGTGCCTTATTACAGGCTGTATCAGTAATGACCGTGTGCCACTGATTACGCATGATCATTTGATCGGGATCTCGGTATCCAGTTCGCAGATATGTTGCCATCTGTTCTTGATGAACTTGCTCGAGTAGCTTAATAACGGCGGGGGAGACTTCAATATCACGTACAGATGATTCCGTTTTAGTCGGCTTGAATCCAGTCCCGTACTGGTGGTCCCAAGAACGTGTAACATGTATCACATTATTCTTAGTATCTATATCGGGCCACGTTAGCGCTAGAACCTCTGAAACTCGCATGCCTGTCATTGCACCTAGATAAACTGCAAACGCTCCTATGCTTCGATATGAAGCCTTCTCGGCTGCCTTAGACTTAACCTGCGCAAAGTCGTCTTGATCAAGCACTTTGACTTTGCTTCCTGAACGGATTCCACCAACCTTAGCACCAAAAGTGAAGTCCGAAAATAGCAGACGGTCATTGATGGCTGCCTTAACCATTGAGCGGACATAGCTATTCATCTTGCTGACAATATCCTTTGAACGTTCGCGTGGGCCTTTGCGTGTGGTCTCTTTCTTGCGGTCCTTACCAGCGGCAAAGTCGTTCAAGAAACGTTGCCATTCGATTGGACGGATTGAGCCAAGCTCACGACCGTCAAAACGCGACTTCAGATGTTTTCTAAGCAACGTGTATCTATATTCAGTATTGAGAGACTTATCGCCTGACTTATAGGCATCAATCCATTGATCCCAATAATCCAAAAACAATGTCCCAGCTTTGGAAGGATCGCCACCGCGTTTGAGGTCATCTTCCACAGCTTCCGCAGCGTCTTGCGCAGATGATTTCAACCGATATCCACCGTGTGAAGCGACCAACTGCTTACCGGCGGAATCCGTATACTTAACACGGTATTCCCAATACTTGCCGCGTTTTCTAAATGTTGCCATGCGAATCGCCTCCTTTTCTGGTAAAATTGAGTATGCAAAGAGCCTTGCTGCTCCGAGTAATTGTTTGGCGTCTACCCATTCACTTCAGCCGGTGGGGTAGGCGCTTTTTATTTTGCATCCAGCCCCACTCTCCGGCTTGCACGGGGACGCCGCTTGCGTGGGGGAAGAAACTAATTGTCGTTGACAACATGGTCGGGAAGAAAAAGAACAACTTTTTGGCCGGCATATTCAGGAGATATGCCAGAATTGATTGCAGATGTATTCACTGCTCCAACACCATTGAGAACTCCATAAACGCTTAAATAGGTTCCTTCTATTAGTTTTTGACCAGTAGAAGGCTTATATACAACCATGAACCTAGGATCTGAAGATTCATCATTAGATAGCAATAGGTGATACTCTCCAAAGTTGTCAGCGCCAAGACTTTTTATATAGTAGTGATTTAGAACGTACGCATTGCCATTAGAAAGATCACTTTCTGGTTGAGACAGTATGGTGTCATCAGCAAACTTGGAATGTATGTCTGCATACTGAGAAGTATCGAATGAATCGGAGCTTGATGTTGCCTCATCAGATGAGCTTTCGGAGGTAGAAGAATCTGCTATATCTGAATTGCTACTATCTGTGTCTTCTGAATCATCATCTCCAGCCGCGTTTTCGCTAGATTTGGCGCTGGTTTCGGGTGTCCCGTCCTCTGATGCTTTGTTGCCACTGCCACCAGTTATATTGCCAATGACCACCATGACAAATAGCATAACTATAAGCCATACCCACCAACGTTTATATATCGGTTTTTTTGGTTCACCCTTATCCAAAATTAATCCCTCCAAAAAATCCAGCTTTTAACGTCAATCAGGGTTTGGACGTAAGATTGCTATTTATTTAAACGCATATGATCCGACGACTTTGCCGATCACATCAATGGTATCAGTTTCGTCAGCGTAAAAGTCTGGATAGATACGTTCACCCGTTTTTTCGTCCACATCATCATTCAATGAACGAAGGCACAAACGATCTTGTTCGAATATCAGCTTTTTAATGAATGTCATGTCGTCAATATCAACTACCGCAATCATGCCATTCGTAACATCTTGTGTTTTCTGTGCGAAAACAAACTCGCCGTCTTCGTAGTAGGGGGACATGCTATCACCTACGACTTTAAAGCAGTAATCATAGTGCGACGGTATAGCACTGTCCGGAATCTTAACTGTATCCATTGGTTCATCGCGATCATCATTAAAGGCACCATAGCCAGCGGCCACAATACCATCAATCTCAACATCAAAAGCGGGCTCATCGAGATTACGTTCTGCACGCGCCTCATCTAAGCTGACAACGTTGTCTGGATTTTGCTGTTCATTAAGTTGCTTCTCAGCATAGGTGTAGACTTTCTGCTGACGTGTTGGGTGAAGCTGTTGCATAGTGCTTATGGTTTCTTCGATCACTTTTCTGTCTGAACTCTTTGACAGGTCTGTGTTCATCATATCGTCCAACTTTATGCCAAAGATATTAGCAATATCAGCAAGTATTCCCGCTTTCGGAGTGTACTTGCCAGATTCCCATTCACTGACGGTAGAAACACTTCGATGGATCATTTCAGCGAATGTTTGTTGATCATAGCCACGTTTTGCACGCAGATACTTTAGGTTTTTTGCAAACATGTCAAGTTCCTCCTTATTTCTATAGGAACATTATATCACCACTTCGGAAAAACGGAAATATATTTCCGAATTAAATTTCGGAAATACTGAACTTTATTATTGACTTCGGAAAAACCGAAACGTATTATATAGACATAAAGAACGAAGGGAGGAAATAACGATGAGTGAAAAGTCTGAAAAATTTACACTTCGTCAATGGCGAGGAATTCGGGATATGCGTGTGAACGAACTTGCTACTGAATCAAACTTGACCGTAAAAACGATTAACAATTATGAACGTGACATTGATCGTCTACGTGGAGCAAGCTATAAGAATCTAGAAGCTATTGCTAAGGCTTTAAGGATCTCAGTAGATGATATTTTTTTGTCACCTACTTCGGAAAAACCGAAGTATCCAGTAAAGGAGGCGGTATAGATGAAACTGGAAAACTGGAGCGATCATTCAATCTGTTTCGTGGAAGGAGACGGTAAACGTTGGATGAGCGCATTTTGATACTGGCAATCGTTGATACTATCGCTTGGATTTGCCTGATCGTATCTGATCGAATGGGTTTGGGAAAGCTTTATAAGTTGTGGGTGCTTCTGGTAGTTTCCGCACTGGTAGTTGCTCTATATAGTCCAACCATTCGGGCAGTGATTCGTTAAATTTCCTACGGGTGTCCATGGCTTTGAGAAGCTCTTCGCCCTCAGTAAAGGAACCGAATTTGTTAGTGATATCTAGCAATTCAATAATTTTATTACGTTTATCGTCATCTAAAAATTGCATCAGCTTTGGCGCGGTTTCGTTGACGATTGGACGGTTTTCATCACCGTATGTTGTTAGCAAGTTATTGATTGCTCCGGTGAATGATGCAAGTAATTCTACTCGTTGTTCTCTAGTACGCGCCTCATAACTCATAACTTGCTGATCATGCTTGAACCTGTTGTTTGCATCATTCAATCGTTCGGCATGTCGATTATTTGTCATTGTCACAAACACTGGTGACACAATAGCCGCGATTGCGATTATAGCCAATACCCAGTTACTCATTTTAATCACCTCGTCAGAATTATCTCACAAAACAGAAAGAAGGAAACACATTGAACGGACTGAAAGTAATCGGCCGTGAGCATATCGGCCATATTGAGTTCACCGGTATCGAAGGCGGATTCGGCAAAAACAAAAAAGCGATGCTAGTTAAAGACATCGCACAGATTCACAGCCGGCCTGTTAAGAAAATCAACGAGTTGATCAACAACAACCGCAAACGCTTTGAAGATGGACTAGACATTCTAGACCTGAAACAGGTCGTTAAAAAGGACCTGTTTAGTGAATATGGATTTTCCGCTGCTGAATGGGGAAATGCCAACAATGTCTATCTACTTTCCGAACGTGGGTACTCTAAGTTGCTGAAGATCCTTGAAGATGACAAGGCTTGGGAAGTATATGACCAACTTGTCGATGGTTATTTCACCATGCGGGCAGAAGCCAAGGTAACTAAACCGCGTATCGATTCCGACAAACGGCTTGAGATCATGAGTGAGAATGCTCAGACACGTAAGGGAACATTGCTTTACCGGATTGCAATGCAAACCCAGTCAGAAACAGCTAAACAGGCGTTGCTTGCGAAAGCAGCTGAATCGATCACCGGTGAGATGGCTATTCCTGTACTACTGAAAAAGGAATACAGCGCCGGTGAGGTAGCCAAAAAGGTTCACGCGTCATCTGGACAAATGGTTGGCCGCATTGCCAACAGACTGGGAATTAAAGCCGAACATCCAGGGCAAAACGAATACGGTCGATGGGCTAACAGCAAGTCTCAACACAGCGACAAAGAAGTCCCTCAATGGATGTACTTCGATAAGGGCGTTAAGGCTATTGCCGATGAGCTGAAGCGAGCTAAGGAGGCTGTCTAAATGAAAGATCAAGGAAAGCTTGTCGAAGGTGGCCGCTTCAGGGTGTTTATAGACGGTACAGTACATCGAATCAAAAACGGAACTGAAAAAGTGGCCACTCAATCAGTGCTCAAATTAAAATCAGGGAATTTTTTATTTACTTCATACACCGAAAACGGTAAACAAAAACAGTTTTATGTAAGCAGGCTGATAGCAGAAGCGTATATTCATCCGTTAGAAAAAGGACAAATCGTGCGCTATCGGGACGGTGATCGATTAAATGTGAATGCAAGCAATCTATATATTGCCAACAAATCAGAAGCTTCAAGAGAAGCAATTAAGAAAGCACACGAAAAGCAGTGGAAACATTTTGGCCACGCATGTCCACGTTGTGGAAAAATGACCGTTTCAAAAGGAAGGCTGTGTGCCGATTGCCGTCTTGAACTCAAAACGGAGCGTATGCATGAACGCAATGTTGCAAAAAAGAAACTGGCAATTGCTGAAGAACTTGCTGTTATCAATCCAAGCCTACTTACTGACGCTGAAAATCAAATAATCGCGTTGAGGCGGTCTGGAGAAGCGTATGAAGAAATCAGCAAAAAGCTTGGACTAGGGATAACCAAAGAGCGTATCCGACAAATCATTAACAAATGCATTGTCATTTCTAAGCGAGGCTATCGGCGAAAGAAGCCAGCATATTCTACCCGTTATAGGAAAACCAGCCAAGACAGTATTGAAGATCTTCAAACAAAGATTAGAAAAACAGAAGCCCGGCTGTTGCATTACAAAGAATGGCTTAAAAATAAAAAAGAAAAAGGATAACAAACTTTTACAAGCCAACAGGAAAGGAGGAAAAGCCGTGGAAACGACATTGAAGATTAACCCTGAAATCACTATCACACTACCGGAAGACAAGGTAATCGTTGATCGTTCAAGATATGAGCAATTGAAGCGAGACGCTGATTATCGTGGCTGGTGGAACGTTACGGAACTGAAGAATCGATATCACCGCGACAAGGCCTGGTTTAAGCGCAACGTGTTTTCTCCTTACGAGTGCACGCTTAGAGACCGTATCGTGATGTATCCACATGGCGGAAAGTCTGACTATTTGTGCAAACCAATCCCATTTGATGATTTTGTGCAGAGCCACTTTCCAGAAATCAGTAAGAGGGCGGAGAAATGATTGGTTATTTACTAATTGCTGGTGGCTTCGGCGTTATCGTTGGCCACTGCTTAGGCCACAGCGGAAATTGGAGGCAGTGGATTGAATGAAGCAGAACGTACCATTGGTGATCTTCTTAAAGAACACAACAGATTGACGTTAGACGTCATTCGCGGCAACCACACACCGATTGCAAAGATGTTGCTTGCCGAGAATAAGAAGCTGCGCGCACGGCTAGCGAAGCTAAGGGGGTGACGTGATGACCAATGAAGACTACGAACGAATTCTAGCAGAAGCTAACCGCCAGATTGCCAAATATCACAAGGTTGCCACTGACTATGGGCCAAGTAACACAGACCCTCATCAAACGTACGCCATGGGCCAAGAGGATGGCGCACGCGCAATTCTATTCATTATCAAACAAGCCATGAAAAAAGCCGCTGGTATGCAGGCCAACGACTAATAGAAAGGAAAATATTATATGTCAGTATTATACGACTTAACAGACAAATTGACCAGTTTGCAACGACTGGCAGAAAGTGGCAACGCTGATCCAGAAGCGATTGCTGACACGATGGAAATGATTAAGGGCGACTTTGATGACAAGGCAGTTGGCTATGTCAAGGTCTATAAATCAGTCGAAGCAGACGTCAAAGAAATCGACGCTGAAATCAGACGTTTGCAAGAACGCAAGACAAGTGCCAAGAAAAACGCTGCGACGATCAAATCACGATTGGCGCAAGCAATGGTTGAGACTGGTCGTGAACACATTCATACACCATTGTTCAGCATTTACACACGTAGAACAGAGAGTGTGGAAGCGCCAGAAGACCCGACTAAGTTGCCACCAGAGTTCATTAAGACCACATTGGCAGTCAATAAAGCCGACTTGAAGAAAGCATTACAAGCTGGCCGTGAGGTACCAAACGCGCGACTGGTTGAGAACGTGTCACTGGGGGTGCGGTAAATGTCCATTGATGCAAAAGGTATTGCAGCCAATCTTCGCCTTTCACGCATTGAAGCCGGGCTTTCCCAGGGCGATGTTGGCAAGCATTTCGGTGTAACACGCCAAACAGTAAGTATGTGGGAACGCGGAATTAACAAAGTTAGTGCAGAACTGGCGGGACAGTTGGCTGAATACTACGGGGTTTCAATCGAAAATATTTACGACCCGTTTCGGGCATTAATGGGGGTGCGGTAGATGCAGCCAATTAAACATGCATCTTCAATTGATCGAACAAAGAACTGGCGGGTTTTGATTTATGGAAAGCCCGGTGTCGGCAAAACATCAGCCATTCGCAATCTTGATGGCAAAACACTCGTGCTAGATCTGGATGACAGTTCCAAAGTGCTATCCGGTGCAACGAACATCGACGTGCAACCATTTGACCGAAGCAAGCCGAGTGAGGAATGGAAAGAATTTCTGAAAAATCTGGCTGATCGCGTTTCTGGATATGACAATCTGGTGATCGACAACGTCTCAGCGTTCGAAAAAGACTGGTTTGTTGAGATGGGAAGACACAGCAAGAACGGCATTGGCAACGAACTTCAGGACTACTCAAGATGGACAAATTATTTTGCCCGTATCATGACCATGATCTTCATGGACGCACCAGTAAACGTGCTAGTAACCGCTTGGGAGAACACACGAGATGTTACGAGCGAAACTGGGCAATCATTCAGCCAGTATGCACCAGCAATTCGTGACAGTGTACGTGACGGACTATTAGGCCTGACAGATGTTGTAGGGCGCGTGGTAGTTAATCCCAAGACTGATGGCCGTGGCGTCATTCTAGAGGGCACTGATGCAATCTTTGCTAAAAACAGATTGGACAATCGAAAGTTAGTGCCAATTAAAGAGCTATTCAAATTTGGAAATCAGGAAAAGTCAGTTAAACAGGAGGACTAAAACATGGCTATCACAATGGACTACTCGCAAGCATCAGAAGGCAATGGCGACATTCAAGATGGTGTATATGAATGTGTTATTAACCGATTTAGATTTGACAACTACAAAGATCGTGAGTTTATCAAGTTCGATCTAATCGTACGCAATGATGTTCCACAAAAATATCAGAACAAGCACATTTTCGACAATTTTTATCCGAAGAAAGACACCGGAAAGTATGCCATGGGATATATCTACATGATTGGTGTAAAAGCAGCGATGCAAGATGGTAAAAAGTATGCTGACGTAGCTGCGATGCTTGCAGATTACACGGGTCATGCTGTGAAAGTCACCGTCAAGAACGAAGAATACAACGGCAAGACCTACCCGCATATCAAGAAATGGGAGCCAACGGCTTTTCCACAGATTCAGCATCGTTGGAAAGACAGCAAAGATGCGTCTTCTTCAAATTCTAATCCGTCTTTCGGCACACCGGCACAAGCAAGCCAAGCCAATACAGCCGATCAATTTGCCAACAACGGTCAGCCAATAGATATCAGTGATGATCTTCCATTCTGATTTGAGGTGATTACATGGCAGACGGAGGCTGGATCAAAGTATACCGAAAAATACGCCAGTCCTTCGTATGGACTGACGCTAATCAGCTAAAGCTTTGGCTACTGATTTTGATGAAGGCATCTCACGAAGGTAATCGGTTTTTGTTCAACGGTCAGCAGGTGGACGTGTCCAGCGGACAATTCGTCACGGGACGCGACGCACTGGCGTTTGAGTTCAACGAAGGCGTTAAGCGTGACCATCGGATTGTCGCACGTACGTTGTGGAGATGGATAAAACAATTTGAAAAAGAGCAAATGCTGTCCATCAAATCAACCCCGCAATACAGCGTCATTACAGTGGTTGAGTGGTCAACATACCAAGACGGTGACCATCAAGCGTCCATCGACCGTCCATCAAGCGTCCATCACTTGTCCACAATCAAGAATGCTAAGAATGCTAAGAATGCTAAGAAAGAAGATAGTCAGCATTCCCGCAAGCGGGAATATGCTGACGACTCTCCTGAAATGATTGAGGCTGTTTATCTCTGGTCGAAGATCAAAGGCAACAACCCTGAGCATAGGAAACCAAACTTGCAAGCGTGGGCTGACGACATTAGAAAGATGCACAAGCTTGATCATCGACCGTTTGAAAAAATCCACAAGATGATTGACTGGTGCCAGATTGATACGTTTTGGCAAACCAACATCCTAAGCGCATCAAAGCTGAGATCGAAGTACGACACCATGGCAGCTCAGGCAAATCGCAAGTTTTCATCTGGTAGACGGATAGAACACACGGAAGCAAAGGAGAACTGGGGATATGGAGTCGACTAAAGGCTTGTTCACACATGCGGACGTGCAAAAAATCATTGAGAAGCGAGGAATGGACGTTAGCAAGCTACCAACTCAAGAAGAGATTGAGAAACGCTTCTACGAACGCTCTATGGCCGCATTGAACCGCAAAAAGGCACGTGCCATTTATCGCTACTCAGTCTTCCCCGGAAACGTTCCAGCTAAGTTTGCGTTCGACAAATGGCTGCCTGAAATGCAGACGGATATGCAGAAATCAAGAGATCTGGGAAACCGAGCATACAAGCTTGCAAAACAAATGCAAAAAACGCCTAAGAACGTGATTCTGTTTGGACCGCGTGGGACGGGGAAAACGTCCTTGGCCTTGGCAATGCTGACGAGTCTACGAGATGAAGGCCAGTCAGGGCTGTTTATCTCAACGGCAGAGCTGAGCAACCTAATGGGCTTGCAATACGATGCACCAGACGTTCGCAAACGTTTGGTAGGCATTGAGCGCGCAATGAAAGAGGCTAATGTACTGCTGCTGGACGACTTCGGGACAGAAGGCGGTATGAAACTCGACATCAAACCGGTTAGACGCGACATGCAAGAGCTGATGTACCGTGTTGCGAATGCTCGTCTTGATTTTGAAAGCAACACGCCTCGTCTATCAACGATCATCACAACGAACAACGAGATGAGCGAGCTTGAGCACATGTACAACACCAAACTCATTAGCCGCCTCATTCCGAAATCTAAAGAATGCACACTCAACTTTGAAGATTTAAAAGACGTAAGGGGGAAAAGACTGTGACAGCTGAAGAAATGACGAACAGATATTTGCAGCATTTGGACAAGCATTTGCGGGCCTACGAAGCGTCCTTGAATCAAACGATAGCGGACGTTGAACGCGATTATGACAGTGGTTGCCTAGACGTTACCGAAGCACAGTGGCAAGACATCATCGTGCTTGTTGGGGGCATTGTTCAGGCAAATACACGCATGATTCATGATGCGTCAGATAGCATCTGTGCTGGCGGTCCAGTTTCGGGTAGCTTGCTTAAGCTAATTAAACTAGCTAAGCATTTAGCAGCACTGGACTTCTCAGAAACGCCATTAATTAAACAGGAGGCAAAAGCATGATTGGACACCAGAGTAATGCTAACAGCAAAGGCCAAGATTGGGCGCGCGAACGGCTACGAAATTTTATTGATGTTCATCCTAGTTTGCCAGTTTACCGTTTTGCTTTGATCGCAGGAGTTAGTCGCATCACAATTGCCAATTTCCTTGATGGCAAAGAGGTCATGCAGGGAACACTCATCAAAATAGCAAAGGCTATGGGAATATCAATCGATAAGCTGAGACAACCAATCAGCGATCAGGAATACATGGAGCTTAGACAGGAGGAAAAAGCATGACGCAGGTAACGGTACGGTTTTACAAACAAGGAGACAAAGTATGGCGCGATTTCAAGGCTGAATTGCTTAAGCGCTACGAAAATTCAGCGATGCTAGACATCTCGAATAGTAAAACATTCTCGAAAATTGAGAAGCAAGAGTTCAACAACCGGATCGTTGTATCAAAGAAAGCGATTGTCGAGAAGCGTGCGGTAGCCGGTATTGATGACAGTGACATTTTGAAGACCTCAGTCAACAACGGTCTTAAAAAGATTTCAAAAAAGCGAAAAGAAGCCCGTGCCAAATACGCGCGTGGGATTGCAGAAGCGGCCTCACAGTGCGACACACTGATTGACGTTGCAAAACGGATCGGGAAGTCAACAACGTTCGTGAAGCGAGTTGCAAGTGAGTTTGAGATCAAGTTGCCAAGCCGTAACAACGGCCATGAAGAGATTGCGAGTCGTTAGCGATGGTTATCCGCAAGAGACGCAGAGGCAAATACAACGCACAGCCAGTTGTGATTGATGGCATTAGATTTGCAAGTAAAGCAGAGGGCGCCTACTACATGCTGATACGCAACAAGCCACAGAAGGTAACGATTCAAGAATCGTTTGAGATTTTGTCGGCATTCAAGATCAATGGAAAACGTTATTCAGCAAGAAGATACACACCGGACTACTGCTTCTATGACGGTGATGAGTTGACAAAAGTTGTTGACGTTAAAGGCGGAGACGCGACTTTGACTACCGATGCAAAACTGCGAATGCTGCTGTTCATGATCAGGTACAAAATACCGATCACGATTGCTAGATATGACTATCACACTGGGCTATTCACGGAAGAACAACTATAAGAGGCGAGAAAATGACGACCAAATTCACAGCAGATGTCGTTCACAAACTGTTAGGTGTTCGTGAGGCACAGCAGGCACCAGCAGCGTTGATGAAGATTGTCATGGATCAGCAAAAGCGTAACGAGCTTTTTAAGCAATTCCTAGATGTCAGCACAGACGTATCACATGACTGGTTCTCAGAATATTTCATGAGTGTTCAAGCTGATCGCAAAGACAAGAAACAAGATTTCACCCCTGAAAGCATTAGCAAGCTCGTGAACATGCTCGTTGGATCGAATGACAGTAGCGAGTATTACGAGGTCGCGGCTGGGACTGGCTCAATGATGATTCAGCGATGGCAACAAGACCGTTTGAAGCACAAGCCGTGGGATTATCGGCCAAGCATGTATTTTTACCATCTGGAAGAGCTTGGCGACAGTACGTTGCCGTTTTTAATATTCAATTGTGCCATTCGCGGCATGAACGCAACAATTGTTCATGGTGACAGTCTGACACGTGCTGCTAGACAAGTATATTTCATTCAAAACGATGAAGACGACTATTTGCATTTCAGTACAGTGAATGTGATGCCACACAGCAAAGACGTTGAACAAGAATTTGATATTCGACAATGGCTAGAACCTGAACAAAGTCACATTGAATCAACAGAGATACCCGCAAGATACAACGAAGTCATTCAGGAATTAGCAGCGGGAAAGGAGGACAAACTTGAAGAGAAATGAACAGCTATTTCAGACCTATTTCAAAAAGTGGATTGAGACATACAAGCACAATTATGTGACCCCAGTGACCTATCGCAAGTGGGAGAACACCGAGCGAGTGATCAAATTGTTGGCACCACAACTAAAGGTGACACAGCTTACCCGCAGAAGCTATCAGCAGCTTCTTAGCCAGTATGCAGAGACACATGAGCATCAAACGTGCATGGACTTTCATCACCAGCTAAAATGCGTGATTCAGGACATTCTAGACGAAGGACTGATTAAGCGAGATCCAACCTTGCGCGCAGTTATTGGCGGAACGAGGCACAGAGAACACAAGATTAAGTTTTTGCAGCCAGAAGAATTAGAAAAACTTCTCCAAGATCTCAATTTGGGAAAAGAGCTAGATTACGATTACATGATTTTACTGCTTGCCAAGACGGGACTTAGATTTGCAGAGGCTCTCGGGCTAACACCGGCAGACTTCGATTTAGACTCTTTGACACTAAGAATTAACAAAACTTGGGATTACAAAAGCGCAACAGGTAAGTTTGCCCCTACAAAAAATAAATCATCTGTGCGAACGATTGCACTTGATTACAAAACTGCAGCAAAGTTTGCAATGCTGATCCAGAATTTGCCGAAAGAAAAGCCAATATTTGTACCAGACGGAAAGCGTATATACAACGAGACCATTAACGACATCTTGAAACGTCATTGTGAGAATGCAGGCGTTCCCGTTATATCAGCACACGGATTGCGGCATACACATGCATCATTACTGATTGGCAAAGGTATCAACTTACAGGCTGTCGCAAAACGGTTAGGCCATTCTAGCTCGCTGACAACCCAGAAGGTCTATATCCATTTGCTGAAAGATACAGAGACTTCGGCGGATGCAAAGATCGGGCAGTTAATGGCCGCTTTGTGAGGTGAACGATATGAAACAAGGTAGAGTATACAAATTTTGGACGCAAAATGAAATTGACCGTGTGAAAAATGAAGTGATTATGGCCGCAGATACAAACGCCATCCTAAACTATGAAGAAATTGCCGAAATGTTTGGCAGGACAATATCTAGCGTTGAACATGTTGTGAATGATCTCAGAAAACAAGGAAAGCTTCCAAAATTTTGCAAAAATAATCAGCAAGAAAAATATCGCAGTCTTTATTCAAAAAGCGAGAAAAAGATGATTGCCAGTCTGATTGAGCAAAAGTACACGTACGAAGAAATAGCAATAATAACGGGTAGAACCAAATATGGGATTCAGGAATTTTGGCGTAACAATGGATACGCCCGTACAAGAAAATGGACGCATGAAGAAGAAACCGCTTTATTGCAAAGTGTCAAGTTTGATAGTTATGGCATCGTTGATAATTACGAAGAGTTACAGAGGCTTTTCAATCGGGGATATGATGCCATAAAAACCAAGATTTACGATCTTCGGAAAAAAGGAAGGCTTCCAGAAGCAAAGAGGACAGGAATGCCCGAGAAAAAGCGCGAAGAGTTCAAACGATATGCAAACAGGTTCTTCACAAAAAGTGTGTGAGGAGGACGACCAATGAAAACAGGAGACGACACGTTCGATGACATCTACATCAGCAAAGAGACTGGCAAGGTTGTAGGCGTCATGTACGAAGATGTGGAATACAAGCTAGTGCCCGCAGAACTAAAGCAAAAAAAGATGAATTACGAAGAAGCACTAAAACGTGCAGAAAAGCTGCTTTCTATGGGCGATTATGTGGACGGCAACGTAAACGAATATGCCAATCTGAAAGCTGTGGCACTTGTTAAGAATATTTACGGAAAAGAGGACGAAAAATGAGCGAAGAAAAACTGTACGTAGTCGAGGATGACAATCGGCTACACCTTGCATTTAACGATGCCGGTAAGCCTATGTGGTTCCAAACGGGCGGTAATTTTACAGCAACCGATTCGGTAGCCAGCATGTGGTCATTAAAACACGGCGGCCACGCTGTCACGCTCGTTGAGGAGCCTGAAAAGGTAGTGCTAAGCGAGAAGCAGGCCGAAATCGTTGAAGATGCGCATAATGCTAAACGCCCAGCAAGCTATATCATTTTGAAGTCTAATGACGAAGAGCTGCTGATGAATGCTTACGTCAACGGCTTCACCGTGGCAAAGGAGAAAAAATGGCGCTTGCCAGTTCCTAGTGCGTGGTGCGGAGATAGTAATCACTACTGGCACAAAGAATCTGATGGAACATTAACTTGGAGCATCTTAGCTGGGCGTTCAGAAGGCTTTGAGTTCAGCAGAAATGAAATTGCCGAATACGGCATGAACGGCTTCAAAAAAGAAGAGGTGACTGACGATGACGAATAAAGCCGACATAGACGCTGCGCAAAAGGCCATCGATGCCGCGAACAATGCGATCAGCAAACTTGATCTGTGTGGCCTGTATGATTGCGCGTGGCAAGCACATGATGGCTATCAACGCATCATTGATTACAACAGGGAACAGTTGGAGGTGGCCAAGCATGACGATGATTAAGCTAGACAGCGGGAAGTTGCTAAATCTATCGGCGGTATCGTATATCTCAAATACTGAAATGCTGGCTTATTTCAAACAGCCAGTGATCACAAATGAAAATAGCTTTCAAACAGCAAAATGCTTTGGCGTTGGTGTAACGGAAGCCGACATTGAACGAATTGCAGCGAGTGCCGCTAAGAGAGAGATGACTGACGATGAATAAACAAGAAGTGAACCTAAAAAGTGGTGGGAGAGCTTGTTACTTCGTGGCCAAGGTGTCTGATTTTGGAAATGCACACCGTGTATCGCCTATCTACTTCAACCGTGATCGAGCAGTTCTTCAACTCAATTACTTGAAAAAGAAGAACGCTGATGATTCCTATGCAATGTTCGAAACTACCGGATGGAGGTGCGTGCTATGAGCGATGAGACGAAGCGGGACGTGTTCGAGGACACATTGGACGCATATGACGATTCAAGGCCGTATCCCCACCCAGGCTATGACTCACCGGCGAAGCTTTTAGATCGTTACAATGCCGCCTTGCCAGATAATCTGCCGGTTATTCCGAAAGCGGTGGGAGAGATATTGCGATCAGCACACGGGCAAGCTAACTTGCTGGGCGTCTTAGACACGGCTAAAAACGGATATAAGGTTAGCGAGACCTTGGCATGGATAATTGCCAAGCAAAACACTTTCGCTCGTGCATGGTTGCTAGGTGTTTGGCGTGTTGAGGAAACCGGCGAAATCGTGAAATTGGAGGAAGAAAAATGAACTACTACGAAACAGAAGAACCTTTCTGTAGTTTAATCGTTGCTAACAACACTAAGGAAGCCCTCAATTTATACCGTGAAATGTATGGAGATAATGATGATCCCGAAAAGTTTAAAGAGTTAAGCCGTGAAGAAGCACTATATCATATTGCTTCTGCAAAAACGGAAGACAGGGATAACCTCACCTACAAGGAGGTTAAAGAAGATTTGGAAGCTAAGGTACCTACAATGCTTCTGGTATACGGAGACATCTTGGATGTAAGCTGATTCCTGAGACAACTTTTAAGAGAAGGTATAATGAATAAATCATCTCTCAAAAGGAAGGAATTTTTACATGCCAACTCATTACGACAAAGAATTCAAACAAAACATTATCA
>Ga0255361_1000064_pt1 | contig 31658 bp, 22 predicted proteins | sample GFST75r1metaG_FD_186005 | JGI IMG/M metagenome (GOLD analysis project Ga0255361, IMG submission 186005) | Peat soil microbial communities from Stordalen Mire, Sweden - G.F.S.T75.r1 | ecosystem: Environmental > Terrestrial > Soil > Wetlands > Peat | place: Sweden: Norrbotten County, Stordalen... | reverse complement strand
GTCTATACCTTCCTGGGGTCGCTTCCGTTCTGTTTTGCCTTCGCGTACGCGGGCGTCGCGCTCGGGCCTCACTGGCACAGTATCACGCGCCTATCCAGGTACTTCAACGTCGCGGTCATCGTGGGGCTCGCGGTGCTTGTCGGCTATCTCATCTACCGCAGGGCGTGGGTGATGGAACGGTTGCGTGACAGAGGTAACCAATAAGAGATTCGGGTAGGGCAAGCGTCTGCGAGCACTGACGATCGTTGGCATCCTTTTAAGAAGCTCATTAAGGGCTCCAATCTTAAAAAGATCCTATAAATGGCGGATTATCCAGTTCGAAGCTGCCGAGCCCTTTGGTTCCTCATGTGCGTGTGGCGGCAAGAGCTATCAAGGGAAATCTAAGAGGAAGTGACCTGTAGAAGTTTACCAACTGAAGCGCACGTCTCTCTCCAGATACCGATCGTAGTTGTAGTAGACGCTCGGCCGCGTGCGGTAGTAGAGCAGCTCCCAGCTGAGGTCGTACATCACGAGACACCGCGAGTATATCCCTAATTGCTGTGCGACCTGCAAGCTGTAATCCGCGCTCCCATCTAGGGTGATACCTGACTTGAAAACGTCGAGTTTTGCTTGGAGTAGGGGACAGTTGAGGATGGTAATCATCTCCATCAGAAGAGCGAAGTTCTCGTAAGAATCCTCAAGCTTTGAGAACGTTTAGGGCACCGTATCGGTGGGTAGCTGTAATCTGCTTCGACACGGTGACGAGATTTTGCTATGATGGACTTCTAGCAGCTCGCGTTTTGGCAGCGCAAAGTCAGTAACAAGGTCTTGGTAATGTTCAGCGGCTAGCATAGTAGTTAAAGTGGTTTGCGCTGCGCAGGTAATGATTATGATTTGCTTCGCAACTGCGGTACCTACCGTTAGTTCCCTACGGACTTAGCCGTAGATGTGGTCTAAAAAAGAATCGCCAAGTGGTTAAACCACACTGAAGTTCTCTGGAGGTTCTTTTCCACAGGCGTTCCACAGTGCCTCAAAGACATCATTTTAAACTTCATTTGGCGTTTGAGTGTCAATATGGCCTTATCTTGTCAACGTAACCCCTAGGCACATTTCGAAAGCTTTATCTTCGAGTCGCGCGCGTTAGACAACTTAACAGATAAGTGCATGCCACAGCTGAGCATGGCACGTTGTTATCCCTTGTTCTTTTTAGTGCGGGACTTTCCCGCCGTTCATCCGATCCTCGCCGCGCTTGGACTGAGGCAGCATGTCAGTACAAAAAACGCGCGTGCGTTTTTCGATTTGACAAATACCGAGGTAATTATGTCATATTCGAGATTGTTTTCCTTTATTGTGGCGATGCTGCTTGTCGCCACACTCTTTGCAGGCGCCTTGACCGTGCCTGCAGCAGCGCAGGACGACACGATGCAGTTCCGCTACGACATTGCGCATACCGGCGACTTCAACCCGGTGGCGGGGCCGGGACAATCGAATGGCGGGCTGCTTTGGAAATACGCGACCGATGGCTACGTGGTCTCCTCACCCGCTGTCGTAAACGGCGTCGTCTACGTTGGGAGTTCTGACGAACACGTCTACGCGCTCAACGCCACCACCGGCGTCGTCCTGTGGAGCTACAAGACCGCAGGCGCTGTGCTTTCCGCACCCGCCGTCGTAAACGGGGTGGTCTACGTGGGGAGCTACGACGACAGCGTCTACGCCATCAACGCCACAACCGGGGCCAAGCTGTGGAGCTACGCGACCCTAGATTACGTGACCTCCTCACCCGTCGTCGTAAACGGGGTGGTCTACGTCGGGAGCTGGGACGCCCTCGTCTACGCCATCAACGCCACAACCGGGGTCAAGCTGTGGAGTCTCTCGACCGGAGGCTACGTGCAGTCCTCACCCGCCGTCGTAAACGGGGTGGTCTACGTGGGGAGCTATGACATGAGCGTCTACGCCATCAACGCCATCACCGGGGCCAAGCTGTGGAGCCACGCGACTGGAGGCTACGTGACCTCCTCACCCACCGTCGTAAACGGGGTGGTCTACGTGGGGAGTCAGGACTTCGACGTCTATGCGTTCAACGCCGCCACAGGGGTCTTCCTGTGGAGCTACGCGACCACAGGCGCCGTACTTTCCTCACCCGCCGTCGTAAACGGGGTGGTCTACGTGGGGAGTGAGGACTTCAGCGTCTACGCACTCAATGCTGCGACCGGGGCCAAGCTGTGGAGCTACGCGACCACAGGCTACGTGACTGACGGCCCCGCTGTCGCCAACGGCGTCGTCTACGTGGGGAGCTGGGACGACAGCGTCTACGCACTCAACGCTACGACCGGGGCCAAGCTGTGGAGCTACGCGACCACAGGCTACGTGCAGTCCTCACCCGCCGTCGTTAACTGCGTGGTCTACGTGGGGAGCTATGACTTCGACGTCTACGCCCTCGGCACGTCGTGCTCGGCAATCCTCAACACCACGCTCAATATTACCGCGAACGCCACGAGCGTTGCCGTCAACCAGAACTTCACCATCAACGGCACGCTGAGCGCCGGCACGACGGGCATCGCAAACGCCACCATCACCCTCCAGAGCTCCACCAACAACGTCACGTGGTACAACGTGACGACCGTGGCGACCAACGCGACGGGCGGCTACCAGTTTAGTACCAACGAGTCAGCGCCGAACACCTACTACTACCGCACGACCTACGCGGGCAACGACACCTACGCCAGCGCAACAAGCCCGACTGTCACCGTCACCGTCAATGTCGGCGCTCCAACGCCAACACCTACACCCTCTCCAACGCCAACGGTAACGCCAACGGTAACGCCAACGGTAACGCCAACGGTAACGCCAACGGTAACGCCAACGGTAACGCCAACGGTAACGCCGACCGTCAAACCGTCGCCATTTGGACCAACGATTCCGTGCAACGTTCCGTGCGCAGCCGTAGCGTGTGCTGAGGCATGTGGCGCTTATACGCCGCTGACTCCCTGCGAGGCGCACGCGGCGATTCCGTGCAACGTTCCGTGCGCAGCCGTAGCGTGTGCTGAGGCATGTGGCGCTTATACGCCGCTGACTCCCTGCGAGGCGCACGCGGCGACAGCATCTTCCGCCTCGTTCTCGACGCTTCCATCCAGCGCGCCGCTTTCATCCATACCGGGCGTGCCTGAGTTTCCGCTCGCTGTGGCTGGAGCAGGCGTAGTGGCGGTCGCTCTCGCAGGTATCTATGCGGCAATGAGAAGGAGACTGTAGGTCGGACGTGCGCGGCACTGGGAGGCCCTATCAACAGGTACAGAGTCTGATATAAGAGATACGGGTGTTGCAGGGTTCGTGAAGGGGGTAACTACCTACTACCTCCCACTACCTTTTTTCTTTTTTTTTCGCTTTCAGCAGGCCTTGCAATCGGGTTCGCCAGCTGCGCAAATTGAACCCTTGTGCAAGCAGTTCCTCGTTTTATTAGAAGCGGCTGCCTGCGGAGTCGTGCTAAGCCCGCGCTGCCATTTAACCGTTATGATTCGCCTTCCGCGACTAAGCATAAATTACACGCAAAACACCAAACATCCTCGAAACGCTACTGCTTGATGCAGTGACTTGGCGCTTGGGAGGCAAGTTTGCCTTAACCGTCGGCAGCGCTCCAAGAACTGGCTGCGCAGCACCCCGAAAGAAGAAAAACCCGCCAAGAAGATTAAAGCCTATTTTAATCTCAGGGATCTCAGAAAATTTTTTGAGCAGTATGGCGTACAGTAGGACGAATCTAACCGGGCGTACATTCTCACGCACGGGGTTTCAGGAGCTGCCTGGTCGCATTACAAACATCTGCCTGAGCTATGATGTCAGTACTGGAAAGATGTCGAACTTTCAGGTGGGGTTCCCCATCAGTTCGATAGCGTAAGTGACATCTTCTTCTGCTTGCTCAAGCGCGTGACCCGTCGCTGCCAAGGCAGTTCACGTAGTTATGCCCTTCGGAGACTACTTTGAAGACCATAAGTCCCCCTTCTTATGCCGAGAAAGACTGCCGAGGTTGGACGTTAGGGAGGTTAGTGAAGGGTGGCTTTGCTAGCATACTCCCAGCGCAACCGATTAACGGGGTCGAAAGCACGTCGCACGACCGGGCTCGGGAGGAGCCTCCGTCAATGTGCCGGATCGGCCTACAACATCATTGCCGACGTCACGCCACGCGCGACAAGGAAGATGCCGACGAGGAAGAACACGACGGCAATCACCTGACTGCCGTGTTTCTTCAAGAAACGGATGATAGGATCGAAGATGCGGTCGAAATTTCGTGGCGTCACGGCATAAACGGCGAGTGGCCCCCAACACCAGCATAGCGCTATGGCCATTACCAGGAAAAAGGCGATCGCTTTGTCGTGAACGGATAGCACGACGACACCGATATCCTTGCTTGCGGCGAGAGCCGGAAGCGATGAGAAGATGTTGCCGAAGCCGAAGACGATGCCCATAGAGAGCAATGCTCCTGAGCCCATTGCCGTCGCGTCAAAAGTTTTTGATTCCTGTTTCTTGAGGAGCGAACGCGCGCTTGCGTAGAGGAGGAGGAGACCGAGGATGAAGTCGATCGTCACCGTAGTCAACGACGGCTTGCCACCGGTCGTCGTCAGGCTTCCGAGAGCAAGAAAAACAAGACATATCAGCGAAAACACGACACAGTACGTCGCGACAAAGATCGCGCCTTTTTTAAGCCGGTGTTCGGCCGAACTCAGTACCGTCATGACCGTTATGATCGCCAACGGGCTTATCATAGCCGCGATGGCGAGTGGTATGACGACGGCGAGAAGTTGAGGTAGGGTGACCATTGTGCTTACTTCGGTGCTTCAGAGCGTAGCCATTTAAGCGCCACGAGCTTAAGCGTTCCGATTTAGCACCGAATTCTGAGGGTGCGAAGACAAAAGATTATCTTAGCCCGGTGTAAGTGCCATTTTATCCCTTCAGACCTGAGAAAGTTCGCGGAGCAGTGGGGGGCGCAACCAGTCTCTCCCTTAATAGCTGTTTTCTCGCCGTGACTTGGCTAGGTTCTGACAGCGCGGCCTTCTGCTGCGCAAATTTGCCACGTCTTTTCCATGCGACGTCAGGGACTGCGGCGGACGTCTCGTGCGCGGTTTGGAGCGAAGGAATTAAGTAGTGGGCCTGTGATAAGGCGCAAAACGAGGTAGAAGCCGTGACGCGTTATAGTACATTAGGCGAGCCAATGGAGACGGTAGCTGTCGTCATCCCCACGTTAAACGAAGCGCGTTCAATCGGTAAGGTAATTGACGCCGTGCCGGTTGCCCGCCTCTTGGAGAACGGGCTTGAAACTGCCGTGTACGTGGCCGATGGACAGTCCACCGATGACACTAGGGAGATCGCTGTCGAAAAGGGTGCCCACGTCATACTCGCAGACGGGAGAGGAAAGGGTTCGGCCATTCAAACGGCATTTGAGTCCATTAATGCCGATTACGCCATCATGGTTGACGGAGACAATACGTACCCGATTGAGATGGCACCAGAGATGATACGCCTGCTCAAGACACACGACGTAATCATAGGATCGCGCCTTAGGGGGATCATGGCGCCGGGAGCTATGCCCGGGCTGAACGTCGTGGGGAACACCCTGCTCTCGCTCCTCGCGCGGGCGCTGTTTGGTGTGCCCATCAGCGACGTATGCACGGGCTTATGGGCGTACCGCAGCGATGCAATTCGGTGCATGAACCTCGCGGCCATCGGCTTTGAAATTGAAGCCGACATGTTCGCCGAATGCGTGAGGAATGACTTGCGCATCGCGGAAATCCCGATCACTTACCGCGCCCGCGTCGATCAACCGAAGCTGTCGTCGCTGAGAGACGGAGTTAAAATAGGTCTGTTTTTGTGTAAGCGACGTTTGCAATTGGCACAGGGGAACAGCGGCCCGCAAGCGGAAAGAGTCTGAGAGCGCTCATTTGCACTGGTCGCCGGAGAATCCGTAAACCGGCGCGATACTTGAAAGAAAAACCGCACCAAAAGCGCACCAAAAGTTAACCACCCTGTGCTTTGAAAAGGGCTCGCAATCACGTGTAATCGGTTGAGCGAGAGGCCGTAAACGCGATTTGCCCCCCTTTTTGCGTTCGAGCCTAAAGACTATGCATTATTATTGATATATTTTTATAAATTACTAGAAATTTTAATATTATTGTTTGTCGAGGGGATTTAAACTACGCGGCACGTGTCGCAGTCTTGGCGCACGACAGCTGATGCGACGTAGCGTTGATGCTATGTCGGATGCGTACGACGCAATACGGCGGATAATGCAACACTTGCGCGCTGCACCCGAAAGCTTCGTATGCGGCGGCAGACAACACGACATGAACGATAGAGAGTGGTGGTCCGAAAATTCGACGCCCGCATCGTGATGACAATGTGGCGCACCATTCGCTTCCGGGAGCAAGTTATGAAAGACACGCAAAAATGTCGATCGTCGTGTGAGCGGACTATCGAGGCCGCGACCTCGAGACCTCAATCGACTATCCAGAACTGTCGTGTGGATGTCGCTGAGATTCGATGGCAGCTCAGCACCGGCAAAGCTAATCACGAAACGGGTCGAATGCGCACGGCACAACCGAGTGCCCACTGCTTGGAGGAGCTTAAGATGTATATGAACATCATTCTGGCCGACGTCCTTGGACGACAAGCATTCGTCGATAGCGACGCGCCATCACGCATCACCCAACCAGGCGCTGGGTGTAACTCTCTCCCGTGGCGCAACGACGTGATGCACTCTGGTGCTGACAATGAATGGAGTGCACCATGAAGGATATAGAGACAAAGCTTAGGTGCTTCAAAATGCGCGCGGAGGGCAAATCACTTGCGACAATCGCAGACACGGTCGGCGTGCGGAGACAGACGGTGGCGAATTGGCTCAACGAGCACCATGAGGAAGTCGAAAACCTGAAGGCGATGGAACTCGACGCTTTGCGCGAGGCCTGCTGGATGACGACGCAAGCGCGCATAGAGCGCCTGAGCGCGAGGCTCGAGAAGATCACGGCCGAGCTGGAAAAACGTGACTTTTCCGATCTCTCGACGGAGAAGCTCCTGGAGCTGGAGCGGAAGACACGCACGGAGCTTGCCAAAGAGTTCCCTGAGCCCCGCATCCGCAGTGAGGAGGAGCTCCGCGACGCGAAGGCCACGAGAACGTCGCCCGATCTCCATCCATTCTCCCAAATGGTGCAGCAGGGGGGCGATACTACGCTGTTGCTTGAGCCCGAAGAAAGCGGCAATGGACGAAAACGGTCACGCCACGCTGATTAAACGGCCGATATGTTCGCTGAACGCGTGAGGCAAGACTTGAGCATCGCGGAAATCCCGATCGACTACCGCCCTCGAGTGGATGAACCGAAGCTGTCGTCGCTGAGAGACGGCGTCAGAATAGGTCTGTTTTTGTGTAAGCGACGTTTGCAATTGGCACAGGGGAACAGCGGCCCGAGCTCGCGACGGTGAGCACGATCACTATGATCGGTTGAATCTCGACTTGTTTTTTGTACAGCGCTGCGGCGTGTTTTAGGTGAGCGTGATCCATAGGCAACGAAGAGCGCAGCGGCTGCAGAGCCAGTTGCCGTTTATACAGCTGCCACACTTCCGTGTTACGAAAGCTTTAAGGTCGGTGTATGGATCATAATATGGGGTTTGGACATGGCACTGAAGACAGAAATGAGTGACGGAGTTTGGAAACGGCTCCGCGCCGCCACCTGCTCTGACCAGCGAACTCAGCTTCTGCTCTCGCTCAACGAGGAGAAAAAGTCGGTCGGCGATTTGCGCGATGCGCTGCACGTGGACGGTCCGACAATCATACACGCGCTGAGAATGCTTCAAACGATCCACTTTGTCAGCGAAGATGGCGAAAGAGTCTACTATCTGACCGCGATCGGCAAGAATATGGTCCGCAAGCTGATCGATTTAATTGGCGACACTGAGGTCATCGTTGAGCACGAAAAATTCTGGATCGAGCACGACCTTAGTGGCATTCCTGACCAGCTGTTTGACCGGATTGGCGCGTTGCGCGATTCCACGCTTGTCGCAGATACTAAGCGTGATCCGTTGACCGCCTATCACAGTTTTGTTGCATTCTTGGAAAAATCTTCTACGGTAGAGCTCATTGCGTCTGTTAACGCTCCGGACCCTCACTTTCTCTATGACGAGTTTGTCGTGGGCCATAAACACATAGAACTCGTCGTAACTGAATCCGTCTTGCATCACGTGATTGAAGAGCTCGGTCAGGTCCGCGTTAAGGAAGCTCTTCGCGTGGGCGACAAGCTATACGTGCTACGACACGATCCAAGACTCGTCTTTGCAGTTGCTGATCACGTAATCGTACTTATGCTGTGTCGTTTAGGCGAGGGATTTGATTATTCAGCCGCTTTAACAAATGAAAGCCCGGAAGCGATTGCGTGGGGGCACGACCTGTTTCGCCATTACGTTGACTTATCGGAAAGCGTCGCGTGACTCGCGATTTCGTAACAGACGGAAGGACCATGCAGGGCTTAGGGCCATCCGGAAGAACTGCACCGCAGTCTTCGCAGTTGGTGTTGCGCAGCTCCGCTCAAGCTAAACCAGATCAACACTTATCGCGGGGTTTGATGCCGTGTACACAATCTTCGTCGGCGCAACGTCGTCAGGAACAGAAAACGCGACGTAGACGCTGCACGCGCCGCCAGGCTTGAGCCGCTCTGCGGCAAGCGAGGCGCTGCAACTCGCGTTGCCCACGGCGTAGTTCGCATAGTACGACCTCCCGTCGTTGCCTACACAGACGACGTCCGAGTATCTGAAGGGTGAGGTACCGTTGATCGCACTCGCCACGGTGGCATTGATAATAACATATGTGCTTCCCTGAACGGGGTTGAGCGGAGCGTAATGGTCGGTATCGTAGGTCGCCCACACCTGGCGGGCTTCAGGGTCAGTCCCGTTCATCACGTTTTGTACGCGAAACGTCACGTTGTTTGCCGTTGCGCTTTTGCCCAGCCGCACCTGCACGATACTCTGGGATTGTACGTACAGAGGATTCTGCTCGTTACGAGCTGACTCAGTCGTTAGGTCAGTTTGCAGCGTGGCGAAAAGAACGACCGCGGTTAGCAAAACCGCTATTAGTATGATAGCCGATGTCCCGATTGCCTTCGAGCGTCGCTTCACAGAATCGCTCCTTTATCGGTAAATGACCTCCACTTGGACGTCGCCGCTTGTCACGGTTCCGTTGCCGACGTTCGACTCGTGTATGACTTGCGCTCCGTGAGGTAGCGTCACGTCAGTGTTAAGCGTGTAGTGATCGATCCCCGCCTGTTTCTGGACGTAAAGATCGTAATGGCCAAACACGCCCGCTGAGCCGACCGTTGCGGGAAGCGTGTAGGTGTACGTGACGTTCGCCGCGCTGTGTGGCGCGACGACGACCCACGAGGATATGGTGGTGAGTCCATCGCTCGCTGTGACAAGCGGCCCGAGGGCTTGGGAACTATATCGTGCGTCGAGCAGCTGTGCGCCGTTGGGCACGAGCGCCGTCGTGAAGACTTTGTAGTCCCACCCGCAGTTGTTCACATAGGTGATTGTTAAGTTCGACGTCTGCGTGCCATTGTCTTCGATGTGCGTTTGGTAGGTGATCGTCCTGTTCACGTTGAGGTCTGCTTTGCCCCCACCGTAGTTCGAGTCTACCACGTACAGGTAATCGCCCCCCTTGTTCTGAATTGCACCGTCGTAGCCGCTCGGGAGGGCGCCCGGTGCGTAGATCAGGAGGTGCTGTTGCTGACTGAGCGTCTGGAGGGTACTGAGCAGGAGGAGCTTTTCGACGGGATCGGCCGCTTGCACGGTCGCAATAAGTTTGTTCCCTAGTTCCGTCAAAAATGCGGTAAGGTCGGTTTTGGATGCCTCCGTCGCCGTGGCTGAAACGTAATGCACACGATCGATGACGTTTCTCCATGTAATTACCTCGTTTCCGACCGTTACGGGGCCCGTGGTTTTGAGGAGTTCTTGTAGTGCTGAGAAATCAAGCGAGATTACGCCGTCTACGGTTTGTCCGGTCAACTCTTTGTACGCGGCGGCGCACAGTGGCGCGAACGTGGCGAAGTCATATTGGACGTTCATGTCCCTAAAATGCACGAGCTGCGTGCCGTAGAAATCCGTGAAGCTTTGTGGACCGTCAATTTTTATGATTCCGCCGTTCGTGCTGTTGGCGTAGGTGCTGTTGGAGGTGTAGTGCAGGTTGAGATTCGTTGGCTCCCCGTTCTGAACGTCAATCGTGCCTACACACGCCAAAAAGCCGCCGGTGTTTCTCAACTCAGTGTTATCTTGAAGCACGAGAAGGTAAGTTTTTTCGTGAAAGTAGCCGAGGGCGCTGAGCGCATCGGCAATGGGCAGCAATACCGACAGCAGTACGAGTGCGATAATCACGACCGTCGCGTACCGCACTGGACGACCGGAGTCGCTGGTCATTGAGGCGTACCAATGCGCGGCAAGCTTTATAGTGTTTGCCAAGAGTGCCGCGATCCTGCGTCGACTGCGTGTGAACGCCTTTTGGGCAGCGGCGTCCCGTCACGGTGTGCGCGCGCCTGCAACGACGTGGTCAGCGCACGAAGTCCTCGAAGGGCGTCGTCGGATACGCGCTACGGATCGGTGCGACCTTGCCTACGCCCAACACGATCGTTACCGTATGTGTCAACGGACGGCGAGTGCGTGGTCGTTGGATCGGGAAGGTGTACAACAGCACGCATTTTCGATTCTTGCTACTACAGGTGCTGTGGTCTGTCGCTCCGAATTGCCTTACGCAAAACTGATAGTGTTAGAAACTGCGGCAGTGCAACAATGGTGTACTAATTGGAAAAGCAGCAAACGTGGCTGATTCAGTCGCACGTTGAACGTGCGACCCACGTGAGGAACAGAATCGCGAAAGGGGGTAAATCCTTCGCGCTCAGTCTTGCGCGGATAACGCTAGTTGAAGTTAATAGTGTGCTGTTTCACCTCTTTACATAGCGTATCTTAGCACAGTGCATTTCTTTTTGTGAATCATTGGAAGATTTTTCCAATATTGGATTTTCCTTACAATAATGGTCTTTTTTTCCAAAATAATTGCGTTATCATGACTATCTTGAGCTTTCGTGGCAATATTGACTCTCTTTTCCGAAATGAACGCTTAGGCTTATATATTTTGACGATCTAACCTCTAAGAAAGGTTCTTTGTTGAGAATTCAAAAGGTTCGAACCTTTTGAATCTGACGGGGGGTGAATCACAAAAAAATCGATAGGTGCACGAGCATGGGGGAACTGCGATTTCTGCGGCCGGAAATTAAGTCTGATAGTGTCAATTTCGGGACTTTCTTCCGCGGGATCGAGTGCGGCCCCCCATCGAGCAAGTTGGCGTATAGCCGCAGTCAACATTTCGCTGCGCGAGGCCTGAGCCAAACGGCAACAGGCGCAAAGTTGCGTATTGAATTGATAGAGGGATAGAGAGAAAAAATGAAAACAAAACGATTGGCAAGTGTCGTTGCTATAACGCTGGTACTTCTTTCAGTTAGCGTTCTTGGTACTTCAGTCACAATAGCAGCCAAACAGACCAGTGGCGGCAAGGTGTTCGCTCCGTCCGCAACGCCTACTCCACCACCGTTCCCTAAACCGCCGGCCCCAGGAGGCTTTTTTTCGTGGTTCACGCAAGTAGTGAAGTGGTTCGTAGTACTCTGGCACTGGTTCGGGCACGGGCTCACAGTACACTTGCGATCAATACACTTGCGATAACTGCACTTTAGGCGACTCGGGAGAGCTCTTGCAGTCGGCTCTAAAGGCCTTTAATCGGGCTGCGCGGAGCCGACGTAAAGCAGTGAGCAGTGCTGAGTGTTCAGTTGACGGAGATCGAATCGTTAAAACATCGCGTCTGAAATCAGGCCAGGAGAACGTGGATTCACGACACGCGCGAGCGTAAACGGGACATCATTTCGACATTGCTGAGAATGACCTCGTATGGAACAAGTGGCGTTTGTTATACCGACCTTGAATGAGGCGCCTTCGATCGGCTTGGTGATAGAGAGTATACCCGTGGCGGAGCTGGCTGCAAACGGATATCAAACCGCCGTATATGTGGTCGATGGGCTATCGGTCGACCATACACGGGAGATCGCGGTTGAGAAAGGCGCCCAGGTCATCACCGAAAAACGACGTGGGAAGGGCGCCGCTATTCAGACAGCGTTTCTGGCCGTGGACGCCGATTATGTGATTGTCGTTGACGGGGATAACACGTATCCAATCAGCGTGGCTACTGAGATGCTGCGCCTGTTGCAGACGCACGACGTCGTCATCGGATCGCGACTCAAAGGCACGATAGAGCCGGGAGCCATGACGAGACTAAACGTCGTGGGGAACACCCTGCTCTCGCTCCTCGCGCGGGCGTTGTTTGGTGCACGCATCAGCGACGTGTGCACTGGTTTCTGGGCGTACCGAAGCGACGCGATTCGGCGCTTGGAGCTCGCAGCGTGCGGCTTCGAAGTCGAAGCTGATATGTTCGCTGAATGCGTGAGGAACGGCTTGCGCATCGCGGAAATCCCGATCACCTACCGCGCTCGAGAGGATCAACCGAAGCTATCGGCACTGAGGGACGGCGTCAAAATAGGTCTGTTTTTGTGCAAGCGATGTTTGCAACAGGTGCACGAGAACGTTGGTCAAACGCACGTAAAAAAACACGGAGTTGGATAGAGGCGCGATCAATAGCTAGAGCGTTGAACAAGGAAGAGTGAGAGAAGAAGCACGCATCCAAAGACGTTTTAATTGAATCGCACAGCGATTTATTACATAGAGCTGGCTGGGCGTGATACTATAGAGACGCACACAATACTCGTAACGGGCGGCGCTGGATTTATAGGAACGAATTTAGTGAACGAGCTGCGGAGGCGCGGTCACAGCGTACTCGCAACTGACCTGTTCAACACTAACCGGGAGGACTATGTCAGAGCTGATATCCGAAGCTACAGACAGGTTGAAAAGCTGTTCGCTGACGATGAGTTTGATTATGTATACCACCTCGCAGCGGAGTATGGCCGCTGGAACGGTGAAGACTACTACGAGAACCTCTGGGCGACGAACGTCGTCGGAACAAAGCACATGCTGCGAATGCAAGAGAAGAAGGGCTTTCGATTGATCTTCTTTTCGTCTGCGGAAGTGTACGGCGATTACGACGGCGTCATGACAGAAGACGTCATGGAAACGCGCCCCATCCGCGAGACGTACCAGATGAACGATTACGCGATCACGAAGTGGGCGGGAGAGCTCATGTGCATGAACTCGGCAACGATGTTCGACACTGAAACCGTGCGCGTGAGGCCGGTCAATTGTTACGGTCCCCACGAGCATTATACACCGTATAGGGGCTTCATTCCGAAGTTCATTTATCATGCACTCTTCGACCAGCCATACGAGGTCTATAGGGGGCACAAGCGAATAATCGACTACGTCGAGGATTCGTGCAGGACATTTGCCAACGTATGTGACAACTTCCTGCCAGGGGAGGCCTATAACGTCGGCGGGCGGGGTGACTGGGAAAACGATATCAAGCACTACTCCGACCTCGTGCTCAACGCTGTCGGCAAAGACGATTCCCTCGTGACCTACCACGAGGCGGAGCCATTTACGACGAAAGTCAAGCACATCGATTTTTCAAAAGCGATCCGCGACCTTAACCACGACCCCCAGGTGCCTCCAAAAGAGGGCATCAGAAGGACGGTAGACTGGATGCGCTCGTACTATCGGGTCGACACCGCCGCCCGAAGAGGGCATCAGAAGGGTCCCGGAGAAGACGGTACCGCTGGCGGGTGATTGAATAATGGACGCTTATGACGACTACGCAGGCAAAACGGTACTTGTGACGGGCGGCGCAGGAGCGATCGGTGGGAACCTCGTCCGCAGACTGGACGATCTGAACACGGCAAAGATTGTCATTCTCGACAACCGTTCCTCCTCGTGCGATTGGAACGTTCCAGTCGGCCCCAAAATACACTTCGTACACGGCGACATCCTTGACGACGAGAAGCTCAAATTCGTATTCAAAGACCGCCCTGACATCGTCTTTCACTTGGCCGCGCACTTTGCCAATCAAAACTCAGTCGACAATCCCGAAACGGACCTCATGGTCAATGGCATGGGAATCCTCAAGGTACTCGAATTTGCCCACCTTGCCGACGTTTCCCGATTCGTGTATGCTAGTTCCGGGTGTGGGGTCTACGGACTGGAATCAACTCTCCCGTATCAGGAACCTGACGTCTCAATAAGCCTTCACACGCCTTATCAAGTCACGAAGCTCCTTGGGGAACTGTACACTAACTACTACCACAACCTGTATGGGCTTCCCATCGTCAATACGCGGTTTTTTAACAGTTACGGTCCCGGCGAGGTGCCTGGAAAATATCGCAACGTCATCCCCAACTTCTTTTACTGGGCGATGAGCGGGAAAGTCCTACCGATTACCGGGGACGGCACCGAAACGAGAGACTGGACGTACGTCGGTGACATCGTGAATGGCCTTTTGGCGGCGGGAGTGAAAGACGAAGCGATCGGCGAGGCCATCAACCTCGGCTCAGGCGTGGAGACGCGCGTCATTGATCTCGCAAACGAGGTCAACCGGATCACGGGAAACGACCTCGGGGTTCTCCACATCCAAAGGAGGGACTGGGATGCAAAAACGCGGATTATCTCGTCGATTGACAAAGCAAAAAGACTGCTCGACTATCGGCCACAAACGACGTTCTGTGAGGGATTGAAGCACGTTCACGAGTGGTTTGTTGAAAACTGGGGTGATGTAGAGCGAAGCGCTGAGTTCTAAGGAGCTACACCCGCTGATTACACGCCGTTATGTTCGACGACGTTCGAGTTGAGCTTTGCGTTTCTCGCGATCGTCGAGACATACGGGAAGGCGGGCGTGCTCCGGAGGATTCGACGGAATATACATCGAATTCAAGGAGCGTTGAACAATGAAAATCTTGCTCGTCCAAGACACTGACTGGATTGCGCGAAACATCCATCAGCATCACCACGTAGGAGAGCGACTGTGCTTGCGAGGGCACGATTTATCGGTTATTGATTATGAGCTCCTGTGGCGAACCAATGGCAATGGCAAGCGGACACTGTTCTCGCGAAGACAGGTATTTCGTGGTGTGTCAAAAGTATTGCACAACGCTAACGTCACGGTTATTCGGCCGGCGACCTTGAGGCTGCCATTCTTGAATTATGCATCTATGCTCATCACATATGGCCACGAGATTTCTGCCCAGCTCCGCGAATCGCCGCCCGACGTGATTATCGGGATGTACCTCTTGACCAACTACTTAGCACTGAGGGCAGCCAAAAGAAAGCGCATCCCCTTTGTGTTTCAAGTCCTTGAACCGAACTACGAAATGATCCCTTCGAAGCTGCTTCGGCCGATCGGGAAGCTCATCGAAAGGAAGATTTTTAGAGGTGCGGATAAAGTGGTCGTGATCAATGAAGGGCTAAGGGAGTACGCGATACGGATGGGAGCACGTCCAGAAAAGACCTGCGTGATACGGGCAGGCATCGATCACGAACGGTTCGGGTCACACGTTGATGGCAAGACGGTCCGAAGGCAATATGGAATCGCCGAGGACGAAATGGCGCTCTTCTTTATGGGGTGGCTCTATCAGTTCTCCGGGCTAAAAGAGGTGCTGGCTGAATTGGCGAAACTCGGGCGCGAGGATTTAGGCGTGAAGCTGTTGATTGTGGGCGACGGTGATGCGTTCGAGGAACTTCAGCGCATGCGTACAGATCTCGGTCTTGAGAACTGCGTGACGCTAGCAGGGAAACAGCCGTACGATAAAATCCCTGAGTTCATAGCAGCCTCTGACATGTGCTTGCTGCCGGCCTACAACAACGAGATCATGCGCGACATTGTTCCGATCAAGATGTACGAATATATGGCGATGGGGAAGCCGGTCATTGCCACCAGACTGCCCGGCATTATGAAGGAATTTGGCTCAGATAACGGCGTGCTGTACGTCGAACGGCCCGAAGACGCGTTGGGAAAGGCCCTGGAAGTAATCAAAGCAGGCACGATTGAGGCGCATGGGGAAAAAGCGAGGCAATTTGTTCGGGACACTGATTGGGGTACTGTTGTCGATCAATTTGAAGAAGTTCTGGTCGACTGCACGCAGCCACGTGAAGATGGGGCCCGTCGTCGAGCAACTAATAGTAGCGATCCTCTTAATTTCCACACCCAACGGCACGAGTAACGCGTTAGTAAACCAGCTTATCAAAGAGTTATGACATCACCGACAGAAGTGAAGGAGAGTGATTGCTGTTATTCTGTCGCAGAATTATGACACTTAGGGCGTCCAAGAGGTTATATTCCTCTTAGGCCAACGCCAAAAAGAGCACGTGTGGATGGCTGACGAACAAACTAGAGCGGCTTCTCACTTTCCAGCATCCTACTTAATTTTAGCAGCCGCCTCGCATGCTGTTCGTTGTGTTAGTAAAGAACTAGCTTATCGAGCGCAGGAAGTTACGACGTGTACGAGCGTCTGTGCGGGCAGTGTTGGTGCGGGCAGTGTTGGAGCGGGCAGTGTTGGAGCGGGCAGTGTTGAGAGTGCTAGATAGAGCTGGAAATGCTGCGACCCCGTGATTCTGGGCGGCGAAGATTTTGGCTCCTGTGTCCGGTAAGTTATAATCATTTCTGTTTGACGCTTAGATTGATACCGTTTGTGGGGGGAACCATCCGTGCTTTTGATATTGTTCATCTGCGTGACGGCTGTTTCTCGACCATCGTTATTTATCACAACCCTGCAAAATTATGAACTCCCCGATGATCTGCAAATACTTAGGCCGCATCTTGGATCACTTATCGGTTATAGATACAAGTGGCGGATAGACAACGTCATGTTCAGCATAGGATCATATTGAACACATGAAAATGATACAGCGGTTGTTAATTCTTGGGTATTATGGATGGCAAAATACGGGGGATGATGCGATGCTCTATGCTCTATTGCGTGAGCTGCACGTCCGCCTTCCTCATGCCACGTTTATAGTACCAGCGCGAGCCCCGTGTACAATTCCACCAGAAGTGGAAGGACTCGTAAAATTTATCGAATTACGACCGGGGAGAATCCTTCGTGAGATTATGAAATCATCTGTGCTCGTGATGGGGGGTGGTACTCACATCTATGATCAGGGCAATCTATTTGCACGTCTAGCAGTCTTGAGCGGTTGGCTCGCATCCATGATGTGGGCGAAACTCTCAGGAGCTCGAGTTTGGTTAATTGGTATTGGAATAGAACCTATCCAGACCAAATGGGGCGTTTTTTTTGCCAAGTCCCTATTTGGGTTGGCAGATTTCATAAGTGCACGAGATTCCACGTCCTTCCAGATTGCACAAAGCATGGGATTTAAGCGTAAGTCCGTCCAATCCTTTGATCTGACCGCATTGCTATTGGATTTTGTCGCATCTCTACCTCAGCAAGAAAGTTGCGGCACGATACAGGACAGCAAACTGGCCAGTCCCAAGACGATAGGTCTCGCGATATTGCCATTTTTTGAGATATACGCGGGCGACAAGAGTACGGACAAGCTTTTCGTGCAGCGGATTGCTGAGTCACTCAACAAATGGCTTGAAAAAGATGACAAGAATACCGTTTGTCTCTTCACCACTAAAGGCGCTTCGAAAGACCATGATGTGCTCGTGACGAATCTGCTCCGCGCGAGCTTGACACCTCAGGAGCGTGTGCAACTGATCCCGTATGATTCAGATCCGCTCCAAACACTGGCTAAAATTGGACGATGCGATGCCTTCATCGGAATGCGGTACCATTCTTGCGTGTTTGCGTACCTCTCGCGCATGCCACTGCTCATGATCAACTATTTTCACAAGTGCGAGGCGCTCGCAGACGATATTAAGCTACCACGGTCTGCAGTCATCACCCCTGATGAGATCCTCGACGGGCTGTTAGAAGAACGATTAACGTTGTTGGATACGTGCCCAGGCAGTTTCATGGCAGAATTACCCCCCATAGAGGCTAAAAAAATGGCTGATAAGAATCTTCCAGGAGGGCTAGGCATCCTTGCGTGTCTTGATGATAACTAATACGTTTCCACCACGGCGATTTGGTGGGGTCACTGGAGTCTCATTCGCTCTCGCAAGTAAGTTAGCGCAACGCGGGCATCAGGTGACGGTCTACACAACAGACGCAGGTAACTCTGTACACTCAAGGCTCAAAGTTGAAAATGTTGTAACTTTTGACGGTTTAGATGCGCACTATTTCCGTAACATTAACAATCTACTTGCATTTAAATATCGCCTCTTCACGCCAATAAGCTGCTTGCCGACCTTAAAAAGCGAGATTAACCGTTTTGATGTAGTTCACTTCCACGACTACCGGAGCCTATTCAGCATTTTCGGGTCGTACTATGCGAAAAGAAGGGATATCCCGTATGTGATACAAGCACACGGCTCATTAATCCCAAATGCTCAAAAACAACGAATAGCGGGTTTTTTCGATCTCGCATTTCGACATCGAGTTCTGGATGGTGCATCAAGACTGTTGGCACTGACTCAAACTGAAAAAGATCGTTATGGGGCATTGGGAGTAGATGACGAAAGAATTGAAATCGTTCCAAACGGAATAGACAAAACCGCGTTCGAGGTATTGCCTAAACGGGGCGCGTTTCGAAAGAAATACGGCCTCAGAAGTGATGAACAGATCGTATTATACGTCGGCAGACTACATCGGACCAAAGGGCTCGATTTACTCATCACTGCATTTGCCAATCTGAACAGAAATATGGAAAATACCAAGCTCGCTATTGTCGGTCCTGATGATGGATTCTTGCAGGTGCTGAATAACCAGGTTGATCAACTCGGGATTGATAATCAGGTGCTTATTACTGGGATGGTTCGTGAGGAAGAGAAATTAGAGGCTTATATCGACGCAGACGTTTTCGTTACGCCAAATTTCTCTGGGTTTCCGCTCACGTTCATAGAGGCCTGCGCGTGTGGGACACCCATAGTCACAACAAATAAAGGGGATACACTTGCGTGGATTGACGGCAATGTAGGACGAGTAGTTGAGTACAATGCCACTCAATTACAGGAAGCATTAACTGGCATTCTAAATGATTCGGCATTGCGAGAAAGATATAGCCGTCGGGCAACCGAGTTAGCTTTTAGCAGATTTAACTGGGACATCGTAGTACAGCGGCTTGAGGAAATTTACCTGGAAGTGATAGCAAGCGCCGACAATGCGGCATAGCATTCGAAACGCACATAACTAGTATGTTTGCGGAGTTTCTTGACACGGAAACGCGTTGCAAGCCGGGCGAACAATTTCGGCGTTGAGTTAGGCTAGAAAAAACCAACAGGGGGATCCAGAGAGCGCTCGGAAGGCGTAGCAGATGCGAAATCGAAAAGAACCCTCAGTCTTTTTTCTGACAGTAGGCTCTCAGAGCAGTTCCAGCTACGTTGTTCGCTGTCTCGCGGTGTCACGAGAACTTACCCGCCGTGGCTATGAATCGAAGTGCGTTCGATCAGCTGTACTCCCTCTTGGGGCTCCTAATTTGCTAAATCATCTTGAAAGTTGGAAACTAGTTGTCGACGCTCGCCCAGATGTCCTTGTCCTACATCGGAGTTCCAATCCTGTGGATCATGAGATGATCAAAAAAATCAAGAAAACAGGGACCAAAGTAATATTTGACTACGACGACGCAGTTTTTGAGCTGAAGCTGCTTGGGAGGATGGCTTCATATTCACACCTTGGAAAGATAATGTCGATGTCGAATGCGGTGACTGCGGGCAGTCATTATCTGAGCGAATTTGCATCAAAACTAAATCAAAACGTAACTCTGCTGCCGAGCGCGGTGGATATGGCACTCTTCAATCCAAGCGTAAAAAGCGTAAATCACGGAGCCGGAATTACTATCGGCTGGCTTGGTGCAGGCACGCGATATCAATTGCCGTACCTCAAGATACTAAAAAATCCGCTCAATAGGTTAGCTCGTAAATACGATTTCAAACTCAAAATAGTAAGCGCGCTGTCCAAATCAATTAGAGCAGAATTCACTGACCAACAATTCGAAGTCGATTTTGGCTTGGATCACTGGGTACCCATTGAACAGATTCTTGAATTGATAGCTGACTTTGATATCGGCGTGATGCCTCTTACTGATGACCCGTGGTCCAGAGGAAAGTGCGCAATGAAGTTATTAGAATACATGTCAATGAAATTAGCAACAGTCAGCAGCGCGGTCGGAGAAAACAGATATGTGATCGATCACGGATGCAATGGATTCCTCGCTTCAAGCCCCGAAGAATGGATGGACGACATCGGAAGACTTATCGAAGATCTCGATTTACGAAAGGAGTTAGGCGAGAACGGCTACAAAACGGTCAAAGAGCGTTATTCTTTGCAAGCAGTTGTTGATACGCTAGAACAGGTGATCAAGGAATTATATGACACTGAGCCGACTTAGAAAGACGTACTATAGCTTGCTGTTCATTTTCTTAACGCTCTTAGTCGCTAGTTACAGCAACCTTGCCCGGGGAGGCGCAGTCCTTTGGACAGGCCAAAATCTGTTCTACATTATTGTGTTTCTCGTTGGCGCCTCTTTGTTTTATCTCATTGCCAGTTCTCGAAGCGATTCTTTTAGCTGGGTGGAGGCGTGCGCAATCGGCGCTTTTTGCCTGTCCCTTTTTCTGGTGGTCTGGGTGGGTTCTGGCCCCTTGCCGTACGATCTTGACTCAATACTGTATATGCATTCCATCAGTTTTACGCTCCAAAATGGCTTCTCACCGACTCTTGCAAGCAACGGGACCCTCTTGATCGGCGCGGCGTATGCGTTGCCGATGCAGTCAACGCTCGGCGCTGCTTTGGTGCTTGTCACGAATTCTTCTTACATCACCGTTGCAAAATACCTCCCATTGCTTCTCATGGTCGTTTTTTTGGCGATCTATTATTCCCTGGTCTCGGAAAGATTTGGCAAGAAGGTATCATTGCTCTCGGTCGCGGGAGTTGCGTCGTTCTCGTACGTGATTGGCTATGCAAACACGTTCAATAACGTTGTTTTGGGCACTGTTTTCTTTTTGTTGATCCTATCTCTTATTCTTATGCGGGATTCAAGCAATCGATTAGTTCTCACGATTCTCGCCTTCTTCGTAATTGGTTGCTTTGTGCTGACCCACGACTTGACTTTCGTCCTCCTTATCGCCGCGCTAGCCGTTTTAGCACTTAAGGATCAACTCCTGAGGATCCGTTATCCTGAACTGAGTTTGCGAAACGAAAACGTCACGATCATGCTTCTTGTGGCAGCAGTTGCCGTCTTTGCTTATTATGCCTTAGTGGACTTCGGACCGATCCAAACAATCGTTTACACATTTACGCAGCAACTTAGAATTGAAGTGGCTTCAGCTACTCTCCCTTCCAGCTGGACTTTCCAAATTCTTGTTGAAAGGGCTTTTTATGTATTATTCATCATTTTTTCAATCACGCTCGCTGTTTTTCGAGCAAAAGCGAACTTACCAAGATTTTTGTCACGCTACGCAAACTTTTTTCTACTTGGCGGGGCCTTTTTTGCATTCGGCGTCGCTGCTGCACTGATAAAAGCCCCCTTCAATTGGGATCAGATAAGCCTCTACGGGTGGTTTTTCTTCCTCCCTGTGACACTCGCCATGTTATATGAGCGAGGGGGTCTCCCAACTCTTTCCAGAAGAGGGGTTCTGTGTTCGTTCAGCGCCGTCTTGGTGGCTGCGTTAATCCTCGCAAACGTATACGCTCTTCCGACGAATTTATTGGACCATACAGGAGCTAATGAATATCTAGGCGGTACTTTTAAGGACTGGACAAAACTACAAGAGTGGAACTCTGTGTTGTGGACAATAGGCCATAAGAATTCGGGGAGCCAAGTAGTCGGTGACGAACTTATAAGAAGGCTCTATTTGGGTAATTCTCCAAATTTCACTGGGAATTTTAAGCCTATCCAGTCTTATAATGCTACTTCGAGCGATTCGATCATCCTCATCAGAAATGAGAACTTTTATCAGATAATTGAGAGTTTTTATGTAGCGAAAGGTACACAAGGCGGAATATCTAGGGCAAATGAGCCCGTCACAAGCCTGCTGAATAATCAAAGTCTCATCCGGGTGTACGACGATGGGGAGGTGCGGATACTGTATAGTCCTGCGCCGTAGAAACTCGAAATTAACCAAAAGGACGAAACTCCTTAAGCAAAATTTCCGATAGCTGAAAAAAAGCGGCTGCGATTGCCTACCGCAGACAGCTCGAACACGCCGCAGTTACCAATCCGGACTGTATATTTTGGAAGGAAATATGTCTCAGGCAAGGCGCGTCGCGAGAAACACATCTTTCTTGACGATCGGTCAGGTTCTTAGTTACGGAATGAACGCTATCTATCTGATCCTGTTAGCAAGGTACCTGGGCGTTGATGGTTTTGGCATTTGGAACTTTGCAGTGGCGTTCACGGCGATTTTCAGCATCTTTGTCAATTTCGGGTTCAGTACGCTAGTTACGAGAGAGGTCTCGAGAGACATATCATTAGCTAACAAGTATTTAGCAAACAGCATCCCGATACAAGCGCTTTTTGGCGTCATCGCCGTCAGCATAAGTGCTTTGCTGGTGAACGTGCTTGGATACTCGCAGCAAACCATTTATGTCGTCTATATTCTATCTGTCGGAATAGTTGTTACAACGGTTTCTGCGCAGTTCTCTTCAGTATTTCAAGCGTTTGAAAAGATGGGGTTTATGGCTCTAGCAACAGTCGTAACCAATTTAGTAACGCTCTGCGGAGCTGTTATAGGAATATTGTTGCACGTCAACGTTGTAGGCATCGCGCTCTTCTATCTCATCGCCAACGGGTTGGCGTTAGCGTACAGCTATGCATTATGTGCCCGAAATTTCTTTGTGCCTCATTTGGGTATCGACTTAGCTTTTTGGAGAAGTACGCTCAAGGAAGCATGGCCCATGGCGGCCTTGGCGTTAGGCGTCCTACTCTATTTCAGGATTGACGTTATCATCCTCTCACTGCTGAAAGGTGAAGCTGCGGTCGGCTTCTACAGCGTGGCATATAACTTCTCAGAAGCAACCACGGTTGTACCGTCAATGTTCATATACGCGCTTTTTCCTTTGTTATCTAGGCTGCACCAGGACTCGAAACAATCATTCACGGATATTGGTGCTAAATCGATAAAATATATGGTTTACATCGCGTTGCCAATGGCATTTACGGTTACTCTATGGGCAACACCGATTATCACTACGCTCTTTGGCCGTGCGTACACGGGATCCGCCTTAGCATTACAAATCATAATATGGTCAGCGGTGGCGATGTACATCAGCATTATTCTGGGACGCACGTTCATTGCCGCCAACTTGCAAAGGCTTAATGTGAAAATCGTCATGGCGGCTGTCGCCTTCAACGTAACCCTAAATGTGCTGGTGATCCCGAAGTATAGTTATTTTGGGGCAGCAGCAACTACTGTAGCAACTGAAACATTCGTGGTGTTTACGAGCCTCTTCTTTCTCGGAAGATACGGGCATAAGTTCGGCTTGCGAAAGATCAGCGTCCCGCCCGTTCTAGGGTTATCTCTTATGATAATTATTTCATCGATACTTGCTTTTTACAACGTCCATTTGTTATTAGTTACAGGTATTCCTCTAGCCCTGTACGCGATTTTAATGTATAAGTTGGGCTTGAACGATGAGGACCGACACTTGATTACCAGTTTATTTAAGAACCCACTCCATGCAAAAAACGAAACGTGACGTGGGGGGCATGAAAACGCGAAAATGCGCGATAAGAGCGCGCAAGCACAGCAGATCGGGCATGTCATTGCGGTCTAAGTCACCGAAATCACCATATACTACGGAGCCGAGAAAGTGTCGCATCTGTGGCGTCATAGAAACGGAAGGGCTGGCAACATAATGACAGATCGGCTCCCAACCAAGGCGTCATGGGCCCATAGTGGTGGATGATCGTGCCGCTAGTTAGCGTTTGCATGAATACGTGGAATTCCGAGCGGTTCATCGCCGAGGCCATCGAGAGTGTTTTAGGGCAGGATTTTGAAGACCTCGAACTCATCATTGTGGATGGTGCCTCAACCGACGCGACGAGGGAGATTATCGAACGCTATGCAAAGCAGGATCCCCGAATTCGCGTAATATTTCACGAGCGTAATTTAGGCATAGCGAGAGCTTCGAACGATGGCATCGACGCGGCAAAAGGAAGGTTTATCGCAAAAATAGATTCTGATGACGTCTGGGTATCTGATAAACTTACGAAGCAACTTGCGGTTCTTGAACGCGACGAGGATTTAATCGTTTGGTCAGAAGGGGAGATTATTGACCAGGCAGGACGATCCATCGGAAAAAGCTTCAGTGAAGGACCCGGAAACACTTCATCGGCAAAAAAGGGCGGGGATATTTGGCAAGAGCTCTTGCGGTCAAATTACATCTTTGGCTCGACACTGTTCTACAACAAGCGGAATGTGGGGGACCTGAGATATGATGAGGGATTGCTCTACTTAAACGATTTGAAGTTTCACTTGGAACTGGCACGACAACACCAGTTTCACTACATAGCTGAACCACTAGCTAAATATCGAATTCACGGCGACAACACGCTCGGGGGTTCTGGCCCAGAAACATTGAAAAGGCATCGGATAGCCGCTAAAGAGTATATTTCAATAGTCGAAGAAGCGATGCGGCAATACGATGACGAAATAACCCGAAAGACTCGGGCAGTTATCTATGGCCTCATGGGTTCTATTTACTACTCTGAGGGCGAGAAGAAAAAAGGTTTACGTTTTTTCTTGCAGGCAGTTATGTGCAATCCCTTTGAAAAGAGAAATTTTCTGTACCCGCGACTTGCACTTAAGCGGATGCTACATAGTGTGTGAGTTCAGTTCCGTGAGGCAGCACAAGTTGGAGATACGCTACGTCGTGCGGGCCACGGTTATTCGAATTCTTGCTTGTCTTGGAATGCGAGGCGTAGAAGGGTATGCTAAGGGTTATGCTTATACGGCATTCGCAGCAGCACTAATAATTTAGAGATAGTAACAGGATACAAGTTTAGGATACAAACCTAAAAAGTGCTTACGCCCAGGTGAAATTTAGATGGTAGTTAGTGAGCAAGAAATAACTCGCAAGTATGCCAATTTCAATAAAGGCGCATCAAGCATAGTTTCAGTCGCCGAATACGCTTATATAAGGGCGGTGTTTCAAGACACGGTTTGTTTATGCAACTTAAGGCGAGGGAAACGGATTCTGAGCGCGTCGGAAGAAACTAGGCGCTGGCCTGTGAAGCATTCACGCTTATTCGTCAGCGCTAACGGAATTAGGTCGATGAGCCCAGAATTTATGGTTCACACCAAAGTCTTGGCATAATGCTTCTAACACTTGCACCTAGAAAATGGGTTCTAGCGCTCACGGAAAGAGGGCCGCGAACAGTCGAAAGTGAAACGACCTTGGTTTGCAACTACAACATCGGACCGGCACCACAATGATTTTGGACGGTTACGTTTGAAACGAAAAGCAGTTATTCGGCACACAATGAACAAAACCAATGGACCTACACTTAGGACCCATTCAATAGATCTCGTACTCGTTATTGTTGCCACCCTCGCGACACTGGCGTTCAATTTTTTACCTTACCTAAACCAAACGTTCATTCGCCCTACCATTGGTGTGATCGTGGTCTTCTTTGTACCCGGTTATGCTCTTATTGCAGCTCTCTTCCCACTTAAAAAAGGTATTAATAACTCCCAGCGTATCGCGCTCTCGTTAGGTCTTAGTGTTGCTGTTGTTCCAGCAATGCTGTTGATCCTCAGCTACTGGTTCGGCATGAACTTGGGGTCGTTGCTTGTGCCTCTGGCGCTATTCATCGTGATATGCTCGGCGATTGCCGAGGTGCGCAGACGAGCAGCTCCCCAGGCAGAGCGCTTCTCTGTCAAACTTCCGCCGATTCCGATAGTTGAAAAAGCCTTTCCAGGTTCAGAAAGTCGCGTGGACAAACTGTTTTCTTTGATTCTCGTGCTGTCTGTAGTAGCGCTCGCGTTGACCATCGGATACACGGTTGCGTTTCCTAACCAGGGCGAACCATTCACGGAGTTTTACATATTGGGTGCAAACAGTACGATCGGCAACTATCCCACCCAGTATCACTTGGGCGAACAAAAACCAGTTACTGTGGGCATTGTCAATCACGAGCAACAGGACACGTCATACGAATTAGTCGTAAGATTGAACGACACAAACAAATCGACTGTTCTGTATTCAGAGAATGTATCGATCGCTGATACTCAGACCTGGCAAAAGGTTATCAATTTGAAACCAGATCGGACCGGCAGCAACATGACAATGGAATTCTTGCTCTATCGTGATAATCAGGCCGCGCCTTACAGAGAGACCTATGTCCCGGTGACTGTTTCTTAGCGAAAAAAACTAGATGGGCAAGCCAGCTGAGACTTCGAGTATCTGTCTCTCAACCCTAAAGTGTTCCAAAACTGCGATAACATCATGATTCCTGAAAAGGACGTTGAATACACAGTCTAGACAGCTGGTCAGGCGTCTTGAAGGCTTGCTTATTGAATTTTGAAGTTCGGCTCATACTCGACGGCGTTGATCTCCGGAGTTATCGATACTGCGTATTTGAGCCTGTCTCCAATGTCTTTAGCTACAATGATCGCGTGAACGGTCTTATTTGCTACTAACATCGCCTAGGTCCAACCCATGTGCTTTAGCAGCTGTCCAAGCCGCTTTGTCTTCCCCACGAGCCAGTTTTAGTTCAAAGACCACGAAATTCCCACTCTCGTGGGTAGCTAGAACATCCATTTGATTTACGCCCGTTGGAAACTCTACTCCCTCCCGACTATTTTCATCTGTGTAAAGTTTCAAGGTTTGGTTGGGATGCGTATCGCCTGAATATTCTCAGCGATAAAATCACGCGCGTGACTTATGCAAGTTTTTGACGAAAAGCACAATTGATTTTGAATTAGCTATTGACTGTTTTGTTATTTTCTTGTACAAATTAAAATTATTAGTAAATAATAGCAACAATTAAATACTTTAACAATAGTTATGTAGTATGCACAAGCGCGGAGAGAAGTCTTCGCAGCTATAGCGATAATTCAAAGTCGTAGGGTGTCCGTGTCTACAAAAAAACAGCTCATAATCATTGCGGTCGCCGCGCTCATGCTTTCAGTCTCGTTGCTCGGTTCCGTCGGGCTTGTTGCTGCTATAACCGCCAACACCCTCACCATCACCGCTAACACCACCACCCCTGCAGCCAACCAATCCTTCACCCTCTCCGGCACCCTTACCGCTGGCACCACCCCCACCCCCGGCAAGACTATCACCCTCCTCAGAGCCGGCCCATCAGGCACCTGGGGCGCGGTCGGCACCACCACTACCGCCTCAAACGGCTCCTACACCTTCACCCGCAGCGAGTCCCAGGGCGTCTACCACTACTACGCCTACTTCGCCGGCGACACCACCACCTACAGCACCTCCACCTCCCCCACGGTCATCCTGACGGTCGGCAACCTTCAACAATCCGCCATTAGTATTTTCGCAACAAATTACACGTTTGCTGTTAATCAATCCTACACTGTTTATGGATTCTTACAAAATGCAGTCAGTGGTGCGTTCCTCACCGGCCAACCGATCGAGTTGACCATCCAGAGTCCCTCGGGCCAACTCGTCAATATGAGCGCCACCACCGCCTCCAACGGCTCCTACACCTTCACCCGCAGCGAGTCCTCGCCTGGAAGCTACAAATTGACGGTTAGCTTCAGCAACACATCGAGTGGTTATCTTGCTTCTGGAGCCATGCGGGGCTTCACCGTAGGCAATCCCGTGCCGACTACACTTTCTTTAAATATCACAAATAGCAACCCCAGTGTCAACCAGTCTTTCACCATTTCAGGATACTTAACGGATATAAATGGGACGCCGCTTTCGGGCGAGGGCCTTTATTTGGATGCCCGACTTCCTGCCGGAAACTGGGTTCCTGAGGCAAATACGAATACTGACTCCAACGGCCACTACTCTGTGACTTTTAGTGATCAAAACCCGGGTCAATATTATTATGAAGTTATCTTTTGGGGCGACGGTCCGTCCGCTAGCGTAGTAAGCACGTTAGAGGTGGCTGTCGGCACGCTGCAGCCCACCAACACTTCTATGAATGCGTCTGTCAACAACCCCGGCGTCGGCCAACCGTTCACGCTGTCTGGAACCCTTACGGATGCGAATGGCAGCCCTCTCGCAGGAAAAGAAATAGACCTGTACGACTCTGTGGTTGGGCAGCCTGCGCAGGGAGGTGGCATTTTTGAAACAAGATATACGGATCAAAATGGCTCTTACGCTTTTGTTTTGAACGAGAGCACCAGCGGATACCACAAGTACATTGCTCAGTTTATTGGGGATCAGACTCATGCAGACTCTCAGGCTACGGTCACCCTGACGGTCGGTACCCTAGCCTCCACCACCCTCACCATCACCGCTAACACCACCAAACCCGCCGCCAACCAATCCTTCACCCTCTCCGGCACCCTCACCGCTGGCACCACCCCCGTCCCCGGCAAGACCATCACCCTCCTCAGAGCCGGCCCATCAGGCACCTGGAGTGCGGCCGGCACCACCACTACCGCCTCAAACGGCTCCTACACCTTCACCCGCAGCGAGTCCCAGGGCGTCTACCACTACTACGCCTACTTCGCCGGCGACACCACCACCTACAGCACCTCCACCTCCCCCACCCTTTCGGTCAGTGTCGGCGCATGATGTTAGATAACGAATGATTAGTGTAGCGTTCGCAAGCAGAAGGATGGCTTCACTTGCGACACTCGATGGTATATGCTGACTTTACAATATCGACAAATTCTACCAGAAGGGAACTCCAATTGCTATCGATGAAGTTTTCGCGCAGGAGGATAGGCGGAAGATGAGCACGAATGTTTCGATACTATGTCTCGTAGACTTGATCGGCGCAGCAATAGCGTTCGTTTTCGTCGCTATCATCGCGTGCGTATTTGATCCAATAGAAGATAGACTGTTAGCCACTTTTTCCTGAAAGAGACCAACTTCACAGGCAATCTGAGATCGAAAACGTCCGCGCGACGCCTGTTTGAATACGTGTTTTACCCGGAAAAATCACTAACGAATACCAATAAATTCAGAAACAGCCTCTTAGAAACGCCGTTTCCGATAGACAGTTTCGGTTCTTGGACCGTCTTGTCTTTTTAATTAGCTATTTTCAGTGTATTCGGACGTCCGGCACCTGTAGCCACGTTCCAAATCGAACAAGAAATCATCACGGAAGCGCATGGGGTACGCGGTGCGAGCTGACGCTTCTCACAGTCGCTGTTTCAGTGTTTGAACGTTTATCCGTTACACGTTTTTCCCGTACTCGTGATTATAGGCTCGTATCCTTGTCGAACTGAGAAGCTCTCATTTTCGATCTCTCTGACCAAAGCGTATCAGTATATTTTTCGTGATCCGCCTAATAACTCATTACGGTGAACCTCATCCTGCCGTGATGATGTCCGTGCACACCTTAGAAATTTCTGGAGAATACATCTTCTCCTCCTTGTTTCTGTGTCAGTTTGACGAACGTAGGTTAGTCCAGACTTCTATGACGAGATGCGTGCTGTAGATTTGCAAAAACGACCTAACTTAACATTCAGAGGCAGTTGCTGAAGTTTGATTAATGCGCAAAAGCCAACTGGTTTTGAAATATGAAACGCAAAGGCAAGATCTCCATTTATTCGGTGCATCTATCTAGTGGGCCCCTCGACTCACCGCGGGCAACGCGCATACTAGAGACATTTTTATATCTAGTCTTGACGTTTATTGACAACTAGCTCTTACCTCTGGTTGAACACGATGATTATCACCGAGACGCAGCGATTTGTATATACTCTACTAGCGCTCACGTTTGCCACTATCGCTCTTTTGGTCTTACTCAACGTCTACGCGCTCGAGATCTTCCTTATACTTCTTATCATTGAATTCCTCGTGCTCGTTGAACTTACGAAGCCCTCTGCGATCAATGTGGCGTGGAGAAAAAACATCGCCATATTTGTCGTTATCTGCGTGATCGTGTTCGCGATCATCCTGTATCAAAGATCGGTGCCTCTACTGCAATGAAGCTGGGTACTTTATACGGGGCCGTGCGAGTATCGCTGACTTAGTTTTGCCGCTACGCAGTGATTCTATTGCTTACTGAGAAATCTTCGACGACACTGCGACGCGGAGGCTTGACGCCACGGAGTCTATTCGTCGTGTTTGCCGGTACGCTACCGGTTGTCGCTGTGAGTGAAGCAATAGCTTTCAAAGCACTAGCTTACTCTGCATTGTGCCATTCGACAGTCATTTTTGTCGTGGACGGGGCAGGTTATGCGGTGATTTGGGGCATTCTGGTAATGGCGCCCGATACACGTGCCGGTCAAGGGGACCTGATTAGCTTTGCTGTGCCTCTATGTCGCGCGAATGGAACGGCTGCCCCATTACTCGACGGGCGAAAAGGACGGTCCGACCCTTTGAGGGGCTGCACTGACATCCCTTATCTTCGGCAGCGCGTCTTGCGCCGTGCATAACTCGAAGAAACGCCCGGTCTCTCCGGCGGTGAGCGACGCCCAGTCCCCGGTCTCTATTACGCGCCCGTGCTCAAGCACGTAGATGACATCCGCGTTGCGGATCGTTGAGAGGCGGTGGGTGATAGCGACGATGGTGATGCCGCCGTGCAGGGCTTCAATCGCCTCTTGAATGCGCCGTTCGTTCTCTGAGTCCAGGCTGCTCGTCGCTTCATCGAGGATCAACACGCTGGGCTTCCTGAGCAACGCCCGTGCAAGGGCGAGCTGCTGCTGCTCGCCGCCCGACAAGCGCACCCCCCGGTCGCCGAGCACCGTCTCCATCCGATCAGGAAGCTTCGCGACAAAATCGTCAGCGGCGGCTAAGCGGAGTGCCGTAAGCAACTCATCTTCGGTCGTGTCGGGATACGCCCAGAGCAGGTTCGCGCGCACAGTGTCGTTGAAGAGAAACGTCTCTTGTGCGACGTAGCCGATGCACCCGCGCCACGCGTCTAGCCGTTCGGCGTCGAGCGGCACGTCGTCAATCAACACCGCACCCTCTTGCGGTTCAATCAGCCCCATAATAAGGTCGGCGAGTGTGCTTTTCCCGGCGCCTGACGTGCCCACGACAGCGGTCATCTTTCCAGCGTCGACTGTAAGGTTGATGTGCTCAACCGCCGACTGACCCTCCCCAGCATAGGAAAACGACACGTCCCGCAACTCGACGCGCCGTCGCAGCGTGACATCGTGCGGCCGGGCAATCTCGCGCTCTGCTTCTGCTTCGCAACGGGCCTTGATATCCACGACGTTCGCATACGAGGGCAGCATGTTAACGACCGCCTGGTAGTTGAGCTGGAGGGAGTTGAACTGTGGTATGATCATAAAGAACAGGTACAGCAGCACCAGCGCCGTGGCACCGGGCAGGTGCAAAACGTCGATCAGCGCGATCAGCGCCCCCGCGAGAATGACCACTGAGCCGACGTTGACCAGCAGCTGGCTGGTGTTCACGTTGCGCACATAATCCACGTAGTCTTTCATGATGCGCGCGTTGAGGTTTGAAAAGCGCGCCATATTGCGTTCCTGCGCACCATAGCTCTTCACGGTCTTCATGCCGTCCAGG
>Ga0255361_1000059_pt1 | contig 32723 bp, 21 predicted proteins | sample GFST75r1metaG_FD_186005 | JGI IMG/M metagenome (GOLD analysis project Ga0255361, IMG submission 186005) | Peat soil microbial communities from Stordalen Mire, Sweden - G.F.S.T75.r1 | ecosystem: Environmental > Terrestrial > Soil > Wetlands > Peat | place: Sweden: Norrbotten County, Stordalen... | reverse complement strand
GTTATAATGGCCATGGGACCTGTCCTTCTCTCTAGATGGTATGTTATGCAAACACCATTTTAGCAAGAACGGACAGGTCTTTTTTCACATTTTCTGGGTGGTAACTTTAATTATGCAATCTAGGAATTAATTGTAGAAAGATGTTGATGTTGGATTATGACAAAAATATGCACATTATTAGATACTCAAGACTCTCAGATTTCTGAATGAATGAATCTGTTACCGGAAGACCAGGTTGATGCAGGGCAAGCATATGATGGTCTCGGCAACTCCGAAATTATTGATACTGCTTTTGAAAATAAGATATGGCAACTAAGTAAGTTTGCTGCCTTAAATCAACCAGTTTCAGTCGATATTGATGGGAAAGTATATGCCGAAATTAGGCAAACTAAGTACTTCATTGGAAAGATACCGAACGACAAAGTCAAAACATTCTCAGCCTTGTATCTAAATGACAAAGTGGAACTGTGGGTATCTATACACGGGGGGACATATAAACAAACAAGTACACGAAGCGATGGTTCTATTACTGTCAAAACTTATAGAGACCCAGTAACTTTAAAACTTATCGCCGAAGATCAGCAACCAGCTAAGACGCTCAACAATAATTCCGGTGAAGAATGGTCTGAAGTCGGCAAAAAAATGTACGCAGCAAAAAGAAAGCCTTATTGCCTGAATTGTAAACATCAGCTTAAAGGCGAGCGCTTTTGCCCCAACTGCGGGGCTAAAATAATTTATCCAGGTGAACATCAGAACGGTATGCCAATCAATTCATGGGAAAAAGTTGCCAATGGTGCTGATAAGTTTTCACAATCAGTTGACAAAACCGGGAAATTTTTTAGCGACTTCGGTTGTTCGATGACTTTAGGATGCACAATACCAATTATTATAATAATTATACTGTTCGGTCTTATTTAGTCCCTTCCCCAACGCAAGCGGCGTCTCCGTGCAAGCCGGAGAGTGGGGCTTGTGCCACATACCAAGTAAAGGATGTGAGTCATCATGCTAAAAAAGATAGTTGCCATCTTACTCATTGTTTTGTTGGCTGGCGCAACAACCGCTTGCGCTAGTGATCAAGACGATGATCAAAATGTCGAGCAGTTTAACTGAGTGTTGGCTGGATACAAAAAACCCCCGGCCGCTGTGGTCGAGGAGCAATTAGATTATGTGGAGGAAAAGAAATTGCAAAAAGACAACTCAGATAAAGCTAAAAGTTTGCCAGATAAAAAATCCGGCCTCTTTTTTGACAGAAATGTACAAAATCGTTCAATCAAATTAGTTCACAAAGACCCTGTTCCCCCCAAACCAAAGATGCCGGATTCGGCATCTTCTAAGAATAAGGATTGATTCCGATAATATAAATTTTCAATTGTCGGTCGAAGTCAATGATTTGTTCACTGTTTTGTGGAGACTCATCATATTTTTTCTGTGCCAATTTCACGGTCCAATCCTGTCCATATGTCATCAACCCGATTTGTTGAGTTGGGTCGTCGCTTCCAGGTAGGCGATTGGCGTAACCACTAGAGATAAGCTTGTCGTTAAAGTCGAAAATGATGACAAGCTTTTCCTCACTGTATTCTTTATTTTTTAATGCCTCAACTAGCGGCGACCCTGGCAATACGGTGGCAACGTGAAATTGTTCTTGTATCCATATCAGGCATGAATTTCCTAGCTTAATTAAGAAATAGTAAGTGAAGGCTAATGGAACAGACAAAATCAGCGTAACTACGAAAAGGCCAAATTCACTCCAGAAGCTGTGACCAACTGTTCCCCAGATTTGCTGGTAAATTGCGAGGCCACCAGCAGCATTCAGCATAGATATCAGAATCAAAGCGATAGTACGATCTGTCTGTCTTGCTGGCAAATCGAAATGAATAGCATCTAGCTTATCGAGCCATATGAAAGTCAAGAACCCAAGGATACCCGCTAAGATTAGTTGTTGCATTTCCATGATTTATACTCACCTAATTTCTTTTTGCATGAATTTCATTCACTTAATTATATCACAAAAAGCCACACAGATTGTAGGGGGTAAAGCCTATGAAACCAATTACAGTAATCTCTTATAAGTTTGGCGAAAAAACTTGGAAAAATTTTGAAGGAGAACCGATCAAAAAATATGAGCACTCAGTTCTCCTAGACATTTCAGACACCGAAGTCTTCACTGATAAAGAAAAAACAGAACTAAACGACAAGATCGTTGTCCCCTTTTCTAGAATTAGAGAAAAACGATTCATCAAAGATATTCCGCTCAGTAACGTAAACGAGGCACTTAACAAGAAAAAAGCAGGCAGGAAATAGCGCAAAAAGCGCCTACCCCACCGACCAAAGTGAACGGGTAGACGCCTAACAAATACTCGGAGTCATAAGGCTCTTTGTATACTCGATTTTACCAGAAAAGGAGGCAATTCGCATGGCAACATTTAGGAAACGCGGCAAATATTGGGAATACCGGGTTAAGTATACGGACTCCGCCGGTAAACAGCTGGTTGCTTCACACGGCGGGTATCGGCTTAAATCATCTGCGCAAGATGCTGCGGAAGCTGTAGAAGATGACCTCAAACGTGGTGGCGATCCATCAAAACAAGACGTTCTGTTACTTGATTATTGGGATCAATGGGCTGAAGCATACCGAATCAATGGCAAGTCAATCAACACTGTATACCGTTACAAACTTTTCAGAAAGCACCTAAAGAGCCGATTTGATGGCCGAAAGCTTAATTCTATTCGACCTATCGAATGGCAGAAATTTATTAACGATTTTGCTGCTGGCAAAGATCGCAAGGAGAAAACCACACGAAAGCGGCCACGTGAGCGTTCGAAAGATATCGTTACCAAGATGAACAGCTATGTTCGTGGGATGGTAAAAGCGGTAATCAATGAACGCATTCTATTTTCTGATTTTACCTTTGGAACGAAGACATCAGGCGTGTGCTCTAGTGGGAAAGTAAAGGTGCTAGACAGCCGTGATTTCGCTAAGGTTAAAGCAATTGCTATTGAACGGGCTTCGTACCGCAATATCGGGGCGCTTGCTGTTTATATTGGCTCGATGACTGGCATGCGAATATCTGAAGTGTTGGCTTTAACTTGGCCTGACATCGATACTAAGCTCTGCGTCATTCACGTTACGCGTTCTTGGGATCATTTGTATGGAACAGGATTCAAACCAACTAAAACTGATTCGTCAGTTCGCGACATTGAGATATCGCCCAGCGTCATTGAGCTTCTTAATAAGATCCATCAGGAACAAGCAGCATCTTATCTTCGTACTGGATATCGTGACGAAGACCAGATGATTATGCGTGATCCACGTCACAACGTGATTACAGACAGCGCATGTAACAAAGCCCTGCACGTCATTCAGAACAAAGCTGGGATCCCTGAAGATAAGCAGATCACCTTTCACGGGTTGCGTCATAGCCACGTCAGCTACTTGATCAGCAAAGGCGTCGACATCTATTATATTTCAAAGCGGTTGGGTCATTCAGACGTGACTATTACGATGAAAGTCTATGGTCATTTGTTAGACTCACAGAGAAAACAAGAAGCACATAAGGCCGTGTTATTCATGGATCAGCTATGATTGTGTTTGTCCCCTTTTTGTCCCCCGAAAAATAAAAACAAAGTAACTCTAAAGATACCTAAATTGCTGTAAATATTGATACATAAGCTTTTTAAAAATCTAAAATAACCTAAAGAAAGCTAAATAATGCCTCCACCGGGATTCGAACCCGGATCTGTGGTTTCGAGGACCATTATGCTATCCGTTGCACCATGGAGACTTATAACTCCCATTATAGCCATTCTCGAATAATTTGCATCGTCCTATTGCTTCAAAATCTTCAAAGCAGTAAACTTTGAAAATTAAGTTCTACCTTTATAATCCTGAATAAGAGGCCCCCTATGTCACAAATAATACTACTCATTGCTGCATTGTTTTTCTTCACTCGTCATGTCTTTCGTTTCGAAAGAATCTCACGGTTAACATTAGTTATCATACCCGCTTATACCTTAGTGACCGGTATATTATTAGTTTCTCACAAGCGGCCTACCTTTTTGGCACTTGCGGTAACCATCTTGATTGGTGCCATTCTGGGCTGGTTTCAAACAACTGGTCTAAAAATCCACGTTTCTCAAAAACATGATGTCAATGGCCCTCCTATCATTGAAATTCGCCACGGATGGCAATATTTGGTAGGCTGGATCGTGATCTTTATTTATGGTCTTGGGTTTGCGTTGCTATCAGGATGGCATGTGGATGTTTTATCGGAACTTAGTGAGGAGATTGAAAAAGATCTTTTCGTATGGAAGAACTTTTCCTCAAGCACATGGAACATCATGATCATGTCAGCCACAGCTAGTCTGGTCTATACATGGCGGCTGTTGCAGAAAGAGCCAAAAATTCAAGCCGTCATTTTCAAAGGAACCCATCTTGATCATCATGACTAAAGTAAAGAAAGAATGACGGACTGATGTCCATGATCATCAGTTGATGCATACTTGCATTTAATTAGTTTATCAAATGGTCCATATAATTTTTATCCATATAAAAGTGGCCCGATAGCTGACCTTCGTCAGATACCGAGCCACTTTCATTTCATGTTCTATTTCATCAATGCCAGCTGCAAAATTGTACCTTTAATCTTCGAACTTAAACAAGTCCGTTGACAAGTACCGTTCACCATTATCCGGCGCGACTGTTACCACACTCTTGCCTTTGCCAAGTTTCTTAGCAATTTCAATGGCACCGAAAATATTGGCGCCAGCGGAGATACCTGGCAAGAAGCCTTCTTCGTGGCTAACGTGACGAGCCATGTCGATGGCTTGGTCGCTGGTGACTTCAATAATGTCTTGATATAGGTTGGTATCCAAAACGTCTGGGATGAAGCCGGCAGAGATACCTTGGATCTTATGCTTGCCGCCGTGCCCTTCTTTGAGCATTGGTGACTCAGCTGCTTCAAGTGCATAAATTTGCACTTGCGGGTTGATTTTCCGCAACGCCCGGCCAACCCCGGTCAACGTGCCGCCTGTGCCGACGCCAGCAACGAAGGCGTCTGGGGTACCGCCATCAAAAGAACGGATGATTTCTTGACCAGTGGTGCGCTCGTGCACATCCGGATTAGCCGGATTTTGGAACTGCATCGGCAAGAAGTAACCATTTTCCTTGCTGAGTGCCTGAGCTTTTTTAATCGCACCCGGCATGCCATCCGCCCCTGGTGTCAGAATCAATTCGGCGCCATAGCCCCGCATTAACGCACGACGTTCAACACTCATCGTTTCTGGCATCGTGATGATCAGGTGGTAGCCTTTAGCCGCGGCGACCAAGGCCAAGCCGATGCCAGTGTTGCCAGATGTTGGTTCAACAATGGTGCCGCCTGGCTTCAAAACGCCCTTGTATTCGGCATCTTCAATCATGGCCAAGGCAATTCGGTCTTTGACAGAACCGCCGGGATTAAAGAATTCAAGCTTCACATAAACATCTGCTGCATCTTCTGGGACGACACGATTTAGCTTAAGCAAAGGGGTGTTGCCAATCAAACCGGTAATATTATCTGCTGCTGTCACCATATTAAAAGCCTCCATATTAGTTGATTGATTTTCCTAATGATTGTCATTGCGATGATCCGCGACATGTTGAATCCAATTGTCAAAAATCGTTCGTTGCGTTTTCTTCCAATTGAACTTGGGATGATCGTAATCATTTTTGTGATGATAATAATGTTTAGCGCGAACATAGTCGATCTCTGGATGAGCAGCGACTTCACGCTTGTATTCTGAATCCAATCCCCACCGATCGTATTCGATGTGTGAAAAGACGAAAGTTTGCGTATCAGTCGGTTCGGTCACCATGAAGAGTTTGCCTTTCGTCGTTGTCGCGTTAATCGTGAGCCGCGGATCAGCATGAATACCGCGGACATCCATTTCGGCATAGCGTGCATGTGGCGACTTGAAGTCATTTTTGAGTCCCTTCAAAAGTGGGTGCGGCTCAAGAATGGTTTGCGGATAAACGCCAAAAAGTTTATGCGGCAAGATTAGCTTGCTGATGCCAAAAAAGTAATTCAATGCAACCATCCCACCCCAGCAAAGATAGAGCTGATTAGGGACATGCTGACTTAACGTTTTCAACAAGGTTCGAACTTCGGCGATGTAATGCACTTGATCAAATTCCAAGGTTTCAATCGGCGAACCGGTGATGATGAACCCATCCATCGTCGCCACCTCATGAATGTCCAGCGGATCGAGGATTGAACTGACCGCTTCCGGCACCGTCCGTCCGGCGTAATGGGTCATGGGGTAGTAAAAATGCAAATCGACCGGTATGTCAGTGTGCGTCAAAACATGCTGTAGCCGAGTTTTGGTGTCAGCCTTATCATGCATGACGTTCAAAATACCGATCTTGAGTGGCGATTTTTCCAAGGTTCACCTCCTATTCCCTCATAATGACTAATTAACCTTAAAAGAAACTTTGCGTGTGACCGTGGGTAAGAAACCCCACATGTGGTCATTTGCCCGGACACATCAGGTGGATACCCTGACCGTTCGACTGGTGCCAACATCGTTTGAATTCAATGAGGTATTTCATAGTATCCTCCCTTTCAGTACTTATATACTAACTAAATGTAAGGCCAATAACAACCTTTGACGTTGATATATTCGCGAATACTTTTTATTCAATTAGCAGGTGACCGCATGCCCACTCAGTCAGCTTAGAAAACGCTGGCACATGGCCACGGAATGCAAAAAGCCCTGATGCCAGTGGCACACTGACATCGGGGCTTTTTTACAAGATTATCTTCTTTTTTGATTTGTCGAAATGACGATTTTAAGCGCGTGGCTGACTGCTTGAATTCGTCTTCTTGTTTACGAGTGCGCGACTGCCGCCGGTTCACCAAACACCGTCTCGCGAATATAATCAACTGGCATTTGTAGGCCTGTCCACAGATGGAAGGCGGCGGCGCCTTGATTGATCAGCATGTTAATGCCGTTATACACGTGGTTCACACCGGCTTCTTTAGCGAGCTGCATAAGTTTGGTTTCGCGCGGTGCATAGACCGTATCAAACACGATCGTCTCTGGCGTAAACCAATCGCCATCAGGCACATTACTAATAGTTTCTAGCGGCTTCATCCCCGCGGGTGTCGCATCAACATAGATCACTGAATCCGAAATGCTAGCCTTTAACGCCGGTTGATCATCGAGTGCAAACAATGTCGCATGGCCTTGCGTTTGGTCATTAATGATGGCCACATTACGTTCGGCATTTTGCCACGAAGCATCACGACGATTAAAAATATTGATTTCCCGGACACCGTCCAAAGCTGCTTGAATCGCAATCGCTGTCCCCGCACCGCCAGCTCCTGCCAGTGTCATTTTCTCGCCGCGAATATCCAAGCCATCGTTGCTCAGTGCTTGCATGAAGCCTGTGCCATCGGTGATATGGCCGGTCAGCACCCCGTGGTCATTGACAATGGTATTCACGGCACCGATCAATTTTGCGGCCGGCGATAGTTTGTCCAACAACGGTATGGCCTTTTGCTTATTCGGCATCGACAAATTACCACCCAGAAAATGCAGGCTGCGCATGGCTTGCAAGGCGTGTGCCAATTCAGGTGCATCAACATCAAAGGACAGGTAAGCATCATTTAACCCAAGTTTTTCAAATGTTGCGTTATACATTGCCGGCGACATCGAGTGGCCAGCAGGATGCGCCAGTAAGCCAGCTAAAACGGTGTGACCGTCAATTTCATCTTTTAATGACATGTTCCGAACTCCTTTTTGCTAATGGACTTGTGAAACTGCTAGGACGTGCTTTTCCTGTGTCTTCACGACCAGTGCTAAACCGATGCCGACAATCGTGATGACAATATTCAAAAGAATGATCATCCGTGGTGCCGCATCGCCAAAGGCCTTGGTCAACCCGGCAGCGGCGGATAACACCGCATAGTTCGCAATACTTGAAGCAATCATGACCAGCGAAGTCGCCGTGCCTTTATGACTGGGGAAGAAACTGATAGTTGTTGAGGTGGCAAGTTGCAACACGCCGCCAGCCGCGGCATAACCAATCACAAAACTACCAATGTAAAGAATGACCGGCGTCTGCACAAAGTAGCACAAGGCTAACATGACCACCGCAATCGTCGGATACAGGATCAAAACGGTGCTTTCTTTTAACCCGGCTTTGATCAGACGAGCCGTCAGCAACACCGCAATCCCAGCACCAACGGCGTATAACGATTGCAGCGTTGCTGGATTTTTAACCCCGTAAGCCGCCCCTAGTTCCTGGTTGCAATTCAACCAAACCATGAAGGTGGTCGAACTGGTGAAGCCAATTAAAATGGCCGCCACAGACCCAATTGAAAAATGCATTTTTTCAGGCGTGCCAGCTGCATTCAGCTGTGGTTTTTCCCGCTTAGGAAATGGGAAAACGATAATGGCAATGGCATCGGCAGCCAGCGCCACGCCGCAGATGATGAAGATCGTCCGAAATGACAGGCCAGCCGCCGCAACGCCGCCAATGAAGAACGGCAAGATAAACTGCGCGGTGACCACAGCGAATTTTGTCAGAAGATTGGCAATTGACGCCGATTCCGGAAACATTTCCATGAGACTCGGGGAAACACAGGTGTCCAAAAATGAGTTCGCCATCCCATTAAGAATACCGATGAGATAAGCCGCCCAGAAACTATTGACCGTGATGATGCCGATGAAGAAGATCACATACAACCCGATCCCAATCGTCCCAGAAACCTTCCGGCCAAAATGATCCGACACCGGCCCGGCAAACGGATAGGCAATCAAGCGCCCTAACCCGAACGCCGCAATCACTGACACGACCATGCTGACGTCAACGGTGCCATTGCTCAGTTGTTGCGCACCCCAATTCGAAGCAAACTGCGCCTTATACTGACTTAGAATGGAAGATGCAATCCCCAGCATCGCATAGGAAAAATACAGTGCCAGTGCACCCGGCAAAAAATGATTACGTTTGGTTTTCATCGTTCAAGTTGCCTCCGTTTTTAAACGTGTTCCCTACACCAGAGACCGGTCTGGTTCACGCTCTTCTTCAAATGCCTGATATGCCTTCACCGGCATGTCCTGACCAGTCCACAATTGATATCCGGCTGCTCCTTGCCAAAGTAGCATGCCTTTACCCGGGGCTGTTTTTGCGCCAACTTTTTCAGCATCTTCAATCAACTTTGTTTTCAAAGGATTGTATACCGTGTCAGCCACCACCAAATCTGCGCGTAGGAAACTCGGATCAACAAGGGAAATCCCATCGTCTGGTTTCATGCCGACAGTAGTTGCGTTGACAAGAATATCGGCGTCCGCAATTGCTGCTTTGAGCCTGTCAGTATTTTCCAACTGAACCACATCTACTTTGACAGCAGGTGCTGCCTCGGCCAACTTTTTGGCGGTCGAGGCAGCACGTGAATAGAATTCATCCTGCCGATTAAAGATGGTAATCTGTTTTGCACCATCTAGCGCCGCTTGGACTTGAATGGCAGTCGCGGCGCCACCAGCACCTAATACCACCAAATGCTTGCCTTTGATATCAATCCCGTGTTCCTGCAAATTCCGAACAAATCCGATGCCATCCGTGATGTGACCGATCAATTTGCCATCATCATTCACAACGACATTCACCGCACCAATGATCTTGGCAGCTGGCGATAATTCGTCCATCAAAGTTGCTGCTACATTTTTACACGGCATCGTGACGTTGCCGCCGCGCATTTTGAAAAGGCGCATGGCATTCAGTGCTTCTGGCATCTGCTCCTTGGTCACGTCAAACGCCACATAAGCTGCATCAATTTTTTGTTTTTGAAAACTGAAGTTATACATTGCTGGCGAGCCAGAATGGCCAACCGGACTGCCCAGCAAACACAACAAACCAGTCGTTCCAGAAATCCACGTCTCCATGTTCAGTGCCTCCATTAAGTTCATATTTTCACGAGCATTTTGAAAAGAAGAACCTGACCCAAGGTGCGATCAAGTTGCTTCTATCAATATTGCAAATTACTTGGCAGCTTGGTGCGCTTTAATTGCGTATTCACGCCGACCACCCGGCTTCGGAATCATATCTTGCATCATGATGCCCAGCCCGCCATCAACTCGCAGTTCATCACCGTTTGTGTAATCGGAACGGTCACTGCTCAAGTAAAGGACAGCATTGGCGATGTCATCCAAGTTGCCAATCCGGCGACTGGCAACTAAGTGCTCACGGCCGTCCAACACGTTAGGATCCTTGTAAAAATCAGCCGACATCGGAGTCTTCACCAAACATGGCATGACACAGTTGCTGCGAATTCCAAACTGTCCCCATTCAGCAGCCATCTGCTTTGACAGCATGTTAACCGCAGCTTTGGTCGTGCTGTATGCCCCGCTGTATGTCTCTGGAAAATCAGCCGCAACCGTTGAAATATGCACCATCGTCCCGTGATGTTGGGTAATCATTTGCCGACCAAATCGTTGTGACATCAAGAAATAACCAGTCAAATTAATATTCACTGCCGTCTTCCACTCATCCAAACGCAAGTCCTCAAACGGTGAAAAGCGCAAGATAGCGGCCGTGTTCACGAGAATATCCACTTTGCCAAACTCAGCCACAACCGCTTGCACCGCAGCATCGACTTCATCTTCATCTGTGGTGTCAGTTGCCACTGCTAATGTTTGAACGCCATATTGATCAGCTAATTTTTTAGCTGCTGTCTGAATCGCACCTTTCTTAATATCAACCAAGACAAGCTTCGCCCCATGCTCTGCAAAGGCTTCGCAAAAATGAGTGCCCATACCGCCAACAGCACCAGTGACAACGACAACTTTGTCTTTCAAACCTAACCAATCAGCCATAAAAATTACGCTCCTTTTAGTGTGTCGCAACAGTTTCCTTCAAAACTTCCGGCCATGCCGCCTGCAAGGTTTTCACCGTGGTGTCGTAAGTATATTTGGCAACCCAGTCAATCCCTTTGGCCATGTAGTGATCAGAAATGACTTCAACGCCAATCACTTTTGGATCCACGCCAGCCTCTTTAATCATCTTGATAAACTTTTCAGTCCGATCTTCAAACCCAGTTCCCGGTGCTAAGCGATCGTGCATCGACTCGTCACGCAAAACGGACTTTGCATATGGCCGCTTGTAAGCATCATCAAGTTGAATTGAGATCACGCGCTTAGCTTGTTCCTTCGTCAGCAAGTCGAACGGCTGGTCTGCTCGAACCCAGTGCCACATGTCTAACAACATCATCACATTCGGAGCACCGGCGCCTTGGAGAATCGCCCAAGTCTTCTTCAAATCTGGCATGCCGCTATATGGCATCGGTTCGAGGGCAATGATGAGATTACCAGCCAAAGCTGCGCGATGTGCCAGTTCCTGCAACTTCTTGGCCGTGAAGTCTACTGGATAGCTTTCCATCAAACCGGTGTTGATATGTTCAACGCCAAACAAGTGACACATATGGAAACAGGTTTGCTCCTTATATTTTTGCTCGTATGTCCGCGGTTCTTCACACCATTGCACGATGTATTCAACCTCGGTGCACTTGATATGATACTGATCAAGAATGTCGAGAATTCCTTGATCTGTTAAGCCTTCATTTAGCGCATCGACGTAGGTTTCGGCGCGTAAGCCGATGCCATCGTACCCAGCTTTTGCGGCTGCTTTAACGCGATCTTCGAATTTGCATTGGTCGCCTAATGTCCATGAACTAACAGTAATTGGATGAGTAAGTGTCATGATAGTGCCTCCAAAAATGATTTGTGATTAATTTTTCAATCTTGTTTACAAATTGAATTGTATACGGTTGCACAAGCGACTTCTAATTCATTATAATGAGGGTGTTTATAGCTGGAGGCTATCGTTCCGGTTAAGCCTTCATAGGAGGACCAAAATGAACCTTTTTCATCTGCGATATTTCGTTACGTTAGCCAAATCACAGAACTATACCCGTGCTGCCCGCCAGTTAAACATCACCCAGCCCAGCCTGAGCAATGCCATTCATGGTCTTGAAGCCGAACTGGGCCTTGCCTTGTTTGTGCGACAAGGACGCAACGTCGTTTTAACTTCGGAAGGCCGCGAGTTCAGTCGCATTGTGGATCACTCGCTAACCATCCTCGATAGCGGCATTGAACAGTTGCAACACCAAAACAACGAGCAAACGGTGATTAAACTGGCCGCCTTACGTACCCTCAGCACACGCTGGGTCCCTGGCATGGTACGCGAATTCTTACAAAACAGCCAACAAGATGTCCGTTTTGAATTCACGAACGAAAACGGGCTATCACCACAAATTATTCAAGGTTTACGCGCTAAACATTATGATATTTGCTTTTGCTCAAAAGTTGACGAGCAAGAAGATATTGCCTATTTTCCAATTGCTTCTCAGGCACTCGTCGTGATCACTCCGACTGATCATCCCTTGGCTACTCGCAACCAGATTGAACTTAGTGAAACCTTGGCTTTCGATCAAGTCACCTTCTCCAAAAGAAGCGGCCTCGCGCCCATCATCCGCCAGCTTTTTGCCGAATGCGGCGGCCAACCACACAGCGTGTACGCCATTGAAGAGGATGAAGCCGTCGCGGGTCTCGTTGCAAACGGCTTCGGCATCGCCGTTGTCCCCAATATGCCACTTCTCAAAACGCTACCCGTTAAAATCATTCCGCTTAGTTTTCCAACTTGGCAGCGTATTTTTTATATGGCAACTTTAAAAGATCACTACCAATCCCCAGCCGCCAAAGACTTCATTGACTTTGTTCATGCCCATCATGCGGACATTCGCCAGTAAAGTGTGCCTGACGCATCAGGTCAATAGTCTGGCGCTATTAATCGTTAAAGGCTGCGGTGCACTAATCAAAGTTCGCGCCATTTTAGCGGAAAGCCAAAACTAACAAGATCAGACCATGCTAAATGGCTGTCGCTGTTCTAAAATGGAAGTGTTCAAGACATTTTCAAGGAGGTCATCGCATGCGTACACAAACAAAAACATCTGTCATGAAGCTTGCCGCGGTTGGCGCCGTTGCCGGTTTAGTATCAGGACTTGTCAAATTAGGCTGGGAAAATATTTTGCCGCCGCGGACACCTGAACGTGACGCAACCAATCCGCCGCAAACATTCCTGCAGCAACACGGTCTCACCGCAGCACAAACCCATGCAACTTATACTTATTCAGACCATCAGATTCCCTGGGTCAGCCTCCTCATACACTTCGGCTTCTCATCAAGCCTCGGTGCGCTTTATGCTGTTGCCGGCCATTACGTACCGCTTTTTAAACTTGGCTATGGCAGTATGTGGGGCCTGGGCGTTTGGGCAGGTGCCCATTTGTGGGCAATGCCGGCACTGAAAATTGTGCCCGCCGCTAAAGATCAACCGGTTGAGGAACACTTATCCGAAGCAGTCGGTCACATGGTTTGGAACACGGTCAATCAGATCGTCATCAGTGACATGCTGCGCGAAAAAAGCGGCAATTAAGTGATGCATTCAACTTCAATGTAAAAGCGTTGACTAAAAAGTCTGTGCTGACAACCGAATCTTCGGCATGCCAACACAGACTTTTTTTACTATGATCAATTTTTATTTACTAAAGTAACCGAGCTTCATCCCGTCGCGCAATGAACGGCAAAATAAGTCCCAATGCCAGGAAAATAACTGGCGTAATGATGTTTAAGCCCATCTGGAACCACCAAGTCCCTGGATCGTTGAGATAATTGATTTTCGGCAACATTCCCAACAAGCAGGCCAATGCGGTAAAAAGAAAACACCAACCGCCAATAATCATGCCCACATGTTTGTTTTTAACAAACATGTACTCTGCTTGGAATTTTTCCAAATGCTTATTAAGCAAATAATAGGCAAGGAAAACCCACAAGTAGCGTAACGGCATCACGACTGAGTTCAGATTTAACAACCACTTATACAGCTCGTTCATATTGCCAATACCAAGCGCTGGCACAATAATCAGCAAGCTGACTAGAATCCCGGTCAGCCAGTAACCATTGATCGGCGTGCCTTTTTTATTCAGATGACTCAGCTTCTTTGGAATAAAATGCGGATCAGCATCACTCAGCAGCATTTTCAGCGGCGCGTCAATCGAAAAAGCTAAGGCTGAAATGGAAGCGAGCGCGTTGGCGATGGCATAGAGAATGACGAAAATATTGCCAACATGATAATAGCTGCCCAGCATTGCGAAGGCGGTATACGGTCCATTGGCCATCAAATCGGTGGGAATCTGGTTGCTGTTAAACAACATGCCCATGCCAAATGACCCGAGCAAGGCACAAAAGGCAACCATCCCGGCAAGCACTAGCATCCCCGTTGGAAATTCCTTGGCCGCATGTTTCGTGTTATTGACGTACGGAGAAATTTTTTCCGCGCCGCCAACCGCAAAAACCAGCATCGAAATAGTGGTGAAGTAATTCAGATCAAACTTTGGCAAGTACGTGTGAATGTCGCCCATATCCGGTGTGGCCACATGCACGCCTTTGACCATGAGCGGTGCAGTGACAGCCAAAATGATAAACAAAATCGACATCAAGAACATCGCCGTACCTGCCATACTGCCAATGCGATTCAAAGTGGTTAACCCACGTGATGACAGCCATAAAAATAGCAAGAAGAGTGCTAAACAAATTAAGGATACGGTCATTGAAGAGACGGTATTCACGAAATTGCCGTTGCCTTTAAACAACCAGCTCAACGCAATCAGAATGGCTTGCGGCTTTTGAGCTAAGTATGGAATATGAACAACCCAATAGGTCCAAGCAGCATAATAGGCCAACCTGACCGTACCGGTTTCTTTGATCCACGAGCTAACCCCACCGGCTTGATCCTTAAAGGTGGAGCCGAGTTGACCAACAATCAAAGCATATGGCACAAAGTAAATCGCCATGATCAAAATCCAGCTTGTCACGACGGAAAGGCCTTGCTGAGCGTAGTTGTTGAACACATTGCCTAAGCCCCAGACCGAGACGAATGCAATTAACGCCACGTTATACCAGCGCAGTTGTTTCTTTGTATCTGCCACTAAAAATCCCTCCAAACAGCCGCCTGTCCATCAATCAACAGCGACTCGCTTTTCAGTGTAACGGTTTAACCCGTTTTCTTTCCCGTGAAATTGTATAGATGAGGATTAGATTTTTCTTAAATTAACGTTGTGAATTAACCATTATAAGCTATGAAAAATGTGAAATGAGCGTTGCGCTTTATCTTCGTGGCCAACAATCGCAGGAAAATCAATTGGCTAAAGACGCCATGCCGTGCCAAACTCCGCAATCTCCGGTCAGATGGGGCTGGCGACGCGTAGCTAGAGCGGTGACGGCGCTTCGAGCCCAAAAACATCAGCGTAGGAACCGTCGCTGTGTTGTTTGCACGGCTGAGCCCCATCTGGCCTACGACTGCTCCGCCTTGGCACTGGTGTCTTCATACCCCATCAAATTATTCATGAAACAGAAAAGTCAAACAACTTATGATATTTTTCGCAATACTACCCAATACGGATAGTTATTCGCCCTTATTCGTCAGTTATAAGTTATGTTCCTGCATGTCACACAGAAAAACCGCCACCTATTTTCAAAGTGACGGTTTGCAGATATTGGATTAAAAATCTTTACTTAACAGCTTCTGCCACAGCAGCTTGCACAGCCTGTTGCTCAGCTTGAATCAGGCTGACGCGACTGGCAATCACACTGGTGTCCATAGTGATCTCCCGCGTCAGACCCGGTGTTTGCAGCTTTGGTTCAAAGAAGGCCTTGAACTCCGTCAATCGTTCCGGTGTGCGGAAAACGCCAGCGATCACAGTGATATAGGTCGTGAATTCCATATCGCCGCCAACGGTTTTTTCAAGCCACTGCCATTCATTGCGAATCCAGTCCCACGCAGCTTGCTCGCCAGCATGGTTATTCAGAACCCCGCGGAACCATGAACGCAGATCCTGTGGCTTAATCGTGTCGGCATCCTCAAACTTATCAACCAATTTGGCAATTTGCGTTGGATCAGTTGTACTGGTCAACGCAGCCAGAATATCAGCTTTATAACTGGAATCTGTCGTTTGCGTGTAGGCTTTCAGCAGCTGATCAAATAAGTCTGCATTGCCAAAATGCTTCACTTCATTTTCCAAAACGAACATCCGGATGTCAGCTGGCAAAGCAACCAATTGTGCTTGATTAGCTGTAAACAACTCATGTCCTTGCGCAATCGCGTCTGGATTCTTAGCATATAACGCCATGCTCAGGATGTATGGGCGGGTCAACTGATCATCAATGCTTTCATCAGCTTTCGGGGTCCATCCAAGGCGATCAAGCTGACCAGCACTGAGCTTGTCAAAGAATGCCTGTAACTGCTTTTCAGCGTCTGAATCAGGTGCTACAAACTTCTTCAAGTCGCCAGCTACGCGGAACAAAGCATCCATGACAATCGCGCTGTGGCTCGCAGCAAACCGCGGCAGCAATGGCACAATATTGCCGTATGAATTCTTACGACCCTCAGCTAGCAGCCGCAGGTCTTGGATAATCTGCCGCTGGTCAATCGCATTCAGCTGATCCACATTGGCTAGAATATCGGTCATCAATTGTTCATCGTACTGAACAATGAAATGCGAGTTGTTGCCAACATTGACGCGGAATGGTTTGCCATTTTCCTTGCGTAATTGCGCATAGTCGCCAAGCGTAACCTTTTTCTCGTCAAAGATTTGGGGTGCCACAGCATAGTTGCTATTCAGCGGGATCTGCCACTGGCGGCCGACATCTTTGCCAGCACCAATGAAGAATTGCTGTTGCGACAAGGTCAGCTTGCCGTCCACCACGGCTGCAGTGACAACTGGATAGCCCGGTTGCTCCAGCCATGACTGCATAATTTTGCCAACGTCCAGATGCGACGCCTTACCTAATGCCGTCCATAAATCAGCGCCGGCTGCATTGCCAAACTTGTGAGCTTCAAAGTAAGCTTTTAAGCCAGCCCGAAGCGCATCGTCGCCAATCAGCGCTCGCACCATGACAAGCATCCGCGCACCTTTTGCATAAACAATGGCGCTGTCAAACAAGGAATCGATTTCGGCGGGATCTTCCACCTGCACGTGAACCGATTGCACGCCATCTGTTGCATCACGTTGCAAGGCCATTGGTGCTTCAAGGGTTTGGAAAGCTTCCCAGATATGCCAATCAGGCTGCAAGGCATCCACTGCGACATATTCCATCATGTTGGCGAAACTTTCATTCAACCACAAATCATCCCACCACTTCATGGTTACCAAATCGCCAAACCATTGATGGGCTAATTCGTGCGCAATCACCGTTGCCACGCGTTGCTTGGTTTCGAGGGAGGTATTGTCCGGATCAATCGTCAGCAACGCTTCACGATAGGTGACCAATCCCCAGTTTTCCATCGCGCCAGCCGAAAAGTCCGGTAGTGCCAACTGCCAAGAATGCGGCAATGGGTATGGGGTTTGATAGAAGTCTTCATAGAATTCAATCGACCGCTTGGCAATGTCCAAAGCAAAGTCTAACTCGTTTGGTTTGTGGGCCTTGGTAGCAAAAACGCCAATCTTCACACCGCTCTTAGTCGTGGTTTGTTTATTTTGCAGATCGCCAAAAGCAAACGCGATCAGATAAGTCGACATCCGCACGGTGGTGTCAAAGTAATGCACACCATTTTCTTCGCGAATTTCCGGCATATTGCTGATGATCGTCTCACCCGGCTGTTCGTCGAATTTGATAGCCAAATCAAATGTCGCCTTGGCCTCAGGTTCATCAACGCTTGGAAAAGCCTGACGGGCAGCGGTTGTCTCAAATTGTGTCCCAATAATCTGCTTTTTGACTCCATCAACTTCGTAATAAGACGGATAGATCCCCATCATGGTATCCGTCAATGGTGCCGTGTAGTCAATCGTCAGCGTCACCTTTCCGGATTGGGGCAAATTGATGCGAATCGCTTCTGCAGGATCATCAATCGTAAACGGCACATCCTGACCATCGGCCTGAAGGGCACTCACCTTCAGATACTTTTGATGAAGGGCGATCGCGGTTTGCTTCGCCTCACCAGTAATCGTTGTTTTCCCGGTAATTGTTTTGTTTGCCCGGTTAATAGCCAAGTAAAGCTCATAATGTGCCGGTTGAAATGCCTGATAAAAATGCGTTGCTTCAGTCATAATTTCCTCCTCGAATTGTAAGATTACGCTCATTATACGCCAAGCCAGATGGTTACGGGGTTGCCAAGTATCGAAAAGCTCACGGTGTTGGTTGAAATCGACAGACTTATTTCTTTTCGCCAAAAATCGGCTCAGCGACTTAAAAAAATTACATGCCTGAAAATACGGTTATTGAACTTGCGTGTCAGGCCGTTTCTCAACTGACCGTGTCCGCAGATATTAACGATAATTCAATTTTTAAATGCTGCTAAATAACCTTTAAGATCCTCAGTTATTTAGAAATTCAATTGTCGATTAAAAGTCAATTAATATAATGCGAATTGTTTATTTTAACAACTAGCTAACATACTAAAACCAATTTATTTTATTTTTCTAATGGTTGACATTAGTTTTATCTCAGGATAAATTACAGACATGAGAGAAAATGAGCAAGACACTCGCTTCTCTAGAGCTGCTACAACTCACTTTTCAAGATTTTGTTTTAATGACTACCGGAGGAAATAACGTGTACAAACTGAATCCCTTTTCACAGGAAAAACGCCGCTATAAGATGTATAAGGCGGGACGGCATTGGATTTATAGTGCCATTGCTGTTTTAGGCGGAGCTGGTATTCTGATGTTTCAGCCAACACAAACCGTTTTTGCTGATGAAGCATCACCGACTGCCAGCGCGACGACGCTTGCCAAATCGCATACCGAACTCAAAGACAAACAGCCCGTTACCGCATCACCGACTCCCACTGATAACCCCCAGCCCAGCGTTGACAAACCAGCGGCCCCCGCAATTGAAACTCAGCCAACATCAGCGGCCAATCAAGTCGAAGCGCCTTCAACAAAACCGGCTGACCATTCGAAGGCAGCGTCTGACAGCCATGCCGCATCGATCGTATCAGCAACACCAACCGCTACGCCAAAAACTGCACCTGTTGCAACCGATAAAGTTAAAGTCACTGTGCCTGTTGAAACACCAGCGTCACCAGTCATGGCGCCAACCGCTGCTCCGCGATCTGCGGTCCAAACAAAGCCAACACCTGCGCCAGCCAAACCACCGATTAATCAGGCCGTTTTAACCAAAGGGAATGTGCAACCGCTTTGGGATGAAAATATTAAAGGACAAGGCATGGTTGCTGCCGTCATTGATAGCGCCGTTGAACCGCATGATATGTTGCGACTAAGCGACAACACGACGGCCAAGATTTCAAAAGAAACCATTGCCGACTTTGCTGCTAGTCACGGCTATGGTACCTATCTCAATGACAAGCTGCCTTTTTTCTATGACTACACCACCAATAGCAATACTAATCTGCATTTAGATAATCATATTCAAGGTGAACAAGTAGCCGGCATTATCGCCGGGAATGGACAAGAAAGACCAGATGGCCGCTATATCCTCGGGGTCGCGCCGGAAGCACAGATCCTAAGCATGAAGGTTTTGGGCCAAGCAAAATCACTGACCACAAATAACGTTGCCCGTGCAGTGTATGACGCGGTCGCGCTAGGTGCAGATGTGATTTATCTATCGCTGGCCAAGATTGTCGATGTTGAAGATCCTACTGCTGAAGATCAAGCGGCGATTCAATTTGCCACCGATCACGGCGTCCTTGTCATCAAAACCACGAGTAACAACGGTAATGCCATGGCGATTCACGGCACCTCCGTCCCCGGCGGCACTACGGCTGGTTATATCACGACAAATGATAGCACGCTTTCGCTGACAGGTGGCGGCCTTAGTGCCCTCACTGTTGCTTCGGAAAATTCAGCGCTGGGTACTAAATCCGCCATGGCGTATAACTCGTCTTGGGGACCAACTACTGACTATAAACTGAAACCAGATCTCACGACACCTGGTGAAAAATCCGTCTCGATTGGCAAAAACAACGCGTTAGCGACCAAGAGCGGCACCGCGGCTGCCAGTGCTTATGCAGCAGGTGCTGGCTTACTCGTTATGCAGCATCTCAAGCAAACAACTAAGCTAACTGGTGTTGAACTCGTCAAAGCTGTCAAATTAGCGCTCATGAATGCTGCTACCCCTATGATGGATCATGATTATCCGGGCAACTTTGTCTCACCACGACGTCAAGGGGCTGGTCAAATTGATGTCGCCAAAGCCAGCGGTTTAACGGTGACGGCAGAAGGTACTGATCAAACCGGTTCCGTTTCCTTGCAACAATTCGAGGCAGCACCAACGTTTACTATCACGTTGACCAACCACGGCACAACCGATCAAACTTATACGGTTGTGCCCGGCCATCCCCTCACGCAAACCTTTGACACCGCCCACACTAATGGCATTTATGCTGTTGCCTTGCCAGGTGCGACGCTAACAACTGCAACGCCAACTTTCACTTTGAAAGCAGGCGCGTCACAAACCGTGGCCTTCACGTTGACCCTAGATCAAACTGTCCGGCTGCATCAAGTCATTGAAGGCTTCATCTCCTTCAAAGCTGCGGACGACAGTCAATCCATTTCCATGCCTTACATGGGTTTTTATGGCTCAACCAATGCAGAAGTCGTCTTTGATAATGCTGCTAATGAAGGTCGAAGTACTTTTACAGGCAGCTATTTGCTTGATGAAAATAATTACCCACTGGGCATTGCCGATCCGCTCACCTTAAGCGACATTGTTAACAGCGGTAGTTATAGCGTTAATTGGGAAACCGTTGCCGCCTCTGCAAAAGACAATAAAGTGGCATTTTCCCCCAATAACGATGGGGTTTCAGATGCCGTCATCCCGCGTATTTTTGTTAAACAAAATCTTCAACAGGTCGCCGCCCAAATTCTAGACACAGACGGTCATCTTGTCCGGGTCATTGATCTTGAAAATGACACCGCTAAGTCACATTACATGCAAGATACTAACTATAATACGGATTTGACCCTGTCTGATAGCATGCGGCGCCATCCTGATGGTTTCAAATGGGACGGTAAAGTTTATGATCGAGCAACAGGCAAGTTGGTGACTGCCGAAGATGGTCGCTATGTTTACCAATTTGTTGGCACCACCTATACTGCTGGGATAAGAAATCGGCAAGGTATTAATCTCCCAGTTGCGATTGATACCGTCAAACCGACGATCACGGACTTCACTTATGACAATGGCGACATCACCTTCAATTACGAAGATCAAGGTGTCGGCTTCACCCAATATAGCGCCGCAGTATTGGCCATCGGATTACGAACCTATGAAGTCCCTCTTGGCAATGATGGAACTAAAAACACCGGTACCGTGACCTATCAGCTAAGCGACGATCAACTTGACGCGCTGGAAGCAGGCGATGGCAAACTGACGCTGACAATCACCGATTTGGCCGGCAACAGCAGCCGTCAGACGATTCAAGCAGTTGCCGGCGAGTATCTGCCAGAAGTGGACACCACGCCGACGCCACAAGTTCGCTGGTCAATTCCGATTGTTCATGGTAACGGACTCAGAATGGATGGCAATTATGAAATCAGAACCAAAGATGACAAGTACACGGTTCAAGTGATGGTGCCTAAAGATGGTGATTATCTTGTCGTTTTAAAAGATAGTGTCACCGGCAATGTCTATGTTGAAAGAAGCGACCAAACCACCGGCATCGCTACTTTCGATGTTGAAAACCCCAACTTCTATGCCAACCTAGACGTTTATGCGCTTTATGAACCACAATTCGGAACCTTCATCAAATCACCGGCTATTCCTTCGCTGTTGGTTTTCCACGATCCTGACGCTGGCGCTTATAGCAATGACAACACCAAAACTGAAAGCTTTGATGACGAAGTAACGGCCAAAAACGCTGCAACGCGATTAAGCAGTGCCGAACCATTGCCGGGGCGGAAATTCTCGGACAACTTGCTAAGCGCCATACCAACAAGCGGTTTGATGTTTACCGATCTGAACGACAACAGCTTGACTTTAGTAGGTGTCGACAAAGCCAGTCATTGCTATGATGCCGAGCATCAACTGCTTCACATCAGAGGAAAAATTAAAGATCCTTCGCATACCGACTTGCAGATTTTTGCCACGCCGAATCCGACTGACCCGCAAAATCGGGCAATCCTCGCAGCAGATGGTTCGTTTGACGTCACGGTTCCTTTCAAATCAACTGAAGAAAAGAACGTCGGTTATGCCTTAACGACCATTAACGCAACTGGTCAGAAAGTGACCACTGACGGCTTCCTTCAAATCATTTTAGATACAACACCACCAACATTGACCGTGAGTGACACAGATGGCATGACCGTTGACGCAAACGGGGTTTACAGCGCCGAAACCAGTGCCGATATTTTTACCCTTGAAGGCACCATTGACGATAACGTTGATGGCTATCGGCTTTACAGTAACGGCAGCAATGTCCTCACCCAGCATGCTCGTGCTGGCTTCAACATCCATCAACCGGCGGCAACAGCTGAGGCAGGCGCAAACAGAACGAACCCATATGACCCGGTGCCGTTTAAGCGCGGATATATTTTGCCCGTTGGTACGAGCATTGTCAGGTTGGAAGCCGTCGATCAAGTCGGCAACCGCACCGTCAAAGTGTTCAAAATCAAGAAAGTTGATGTTAAAGAAGAATCTGAATCTGACGTTGAAGATCAAACGGTGACAGATAGTCCTGAAAGTTCAAGCACGGAATCGGCTAATGACGGCGACGGCGTGACTGACGCTAGTGCTGAAATGGCTTCTGATGATACGCGGGATCCTCAAAGTGAAGATCGTGAAGTCAAAGATTCTGCAGAAGATGCCTTTGTAGAACATGTCGTTGACGAAGATTTAGTTGAAAAAGCTAAAGATGACTTAGTCCCAGATGGCGGCAACGACAGTGAAGAGACCGCTTCCTCGGAAGCGGTCCTTAGCGAAGCCAAAGAATCTGACGAAAATATTTCCACAGACGGAGATAAAGATGTTGAAAACGATATCTCGGCAGAGGGAATCCTCAGTGAAGCCAAGGAACCTGAGGACGAGACAACTTCGGATGGTGATGAAGATACTTCTTTTGAAGCGGTCCTTAGTGATGCCAAAATGCCTAAAGACAACGTGACTTCAAACGAGGACAACGATGCTACAAGTGATATTTCTTCGCAGGAAGCCCTTAGCGAAACCGAAGCATCTAAAGGTGAAGTGGCCCCCAATGATGATAAGGCAATTGAAGACACCAATGATGCGAAAGCAGCTGTTGACAGTATTGAAGACGCTCAAGGTAATGTCTCTTTTGATGACGCTATCACCCCTAAAAATGATTCATCTTCAGTAGTGACTGACACTGAAGTCAAAGATACCCTCGTGAAAACAGCGGTTCTCAATGACAATAGCAGCGATATCAACGAAGAAAAAGCTGCTAAACATGAGACTTCTTCGCAAGCGGTCATTCATGAAGCTCATGATTCAGCAGCGGACACAGACTCAAGCGACACAGTTAACGCCAGTCATACCGCTCTGACGGCAACCGCAGACGAGAAGATCGACATTGGAGCTGCCTTCGCTTTTGTTTTAACAGAAAATGGGAAGAAAAAAATGCCTAGTAAAGAGGGCATTAAATCGGCAATTACAGAACTGACCACTGAACCAAAAGCTAAGAGAGCATTTAAAGACGACAAAAATAATGAAAAGGAAGTCAGTGCGCACGCTGCCATCAAAACCGAGCGAAAGGATTCCTTTGAATCAACCGCTAATGGTGGCGATGAGGATGCTCCAAAGATCACTGTACCAAACGCTACCACTGACAATGACCTAGCCACCAAAATCAACGCAGCCCCAACACCTGCCATGAGTACCAGAAACGACGCTCAATCCGGTGTCAGCTCCAAGTTGCCACAAATGGCGAATTCGCATCGTAATGCCTTGCAAATTCTAGGGGTCATCATCATCAGCCTGATGACAACGCTGGGGATAGTTGTCACTGATAAGAAGACACGCGAGAAAAACAAGGTCAATTCTTAAACAAGGGAAAGTCGTCCACAAAAACTATTGTGTTCGGTATTCCTTCAACCTCAGCCAAGAGAAAATGCTAATTGCTGGAAACAGTACTTAGCATTTTTTCGTAACGGTGAATCTGATATTGAACCCAATTTTTGATTGAAAGCATTGATTTTTATTCTGTCTGATTGAAAGTTTTTAAAGTTCGCGCAACGCCTGTCATAAAACAAGCGTTTGTTCATAGATACACGCATATGGTATCCATCTATATCACACAAATAATTTAGTTGATTCGTTTATTTTATGATTATTCATCGTTAAATAAATCTAGCCATTTCGTTAAACACCTATCTGAATATTTTTATAATTGTTTAATTATTCACCTCCTACAGTAATAACTAAATAAAACGTTAAACCGGGTTAATTTTCTATACCTTATGATTGACATTAGTTTTATAACGGGTTAAATTACAAACAAGGATTCACTGGATCACTTATTGACACACATATCGCTGATGGCGCCGGTTACTACCGACTGCTTTAAATACCATTGGAGGAAATAAAAATGAACAGAGTCAAGCCATTTTCACAGGAAAAGCGCCGCTACAAAATGTATAAGTCAGGGCGACATTGGGTCTACAGTGCCATCGTGACTTTTGGTGCAGCGAGTTTTCTGATGATGCAACCTGCTCAAGGTGTTTCTGCTGACGCCGCTGCCCCACCAACGACAACCCAAACAAAATCTAATCAAGCAGCGCCAGACGCGGCATCGGCTGACTCACCCGTCAGCAAGCCAGCATCCGCGACCACTGGACAAGTAACGTCCTCAGCCGACACCCCAACAACAACAGCTGCAAGTGCAACGCCGACAGGCACTGCGAAACCTGCTACCCCAGCACCAGTAACGTCACAGGCTAAACCAGAAGCATCGGCTAAGGCAAAACAACCTACTCAACCGACATCGGTCACCCCCTCCACACCGACAACAACCAATACCAAAACTCCTCAAAAAACAGTTAGCCAGCCCGCACAAAAGGCGCCAGCAGCCCCAGCAAAACCAGCTCCAATTGCAAAACCAGCCCCAACATCCAACCCAGAAAACAAAGCCAGTCTAACTAAAGGCAATGTTCAACCGCTCTGGGATCAAAATATCAAGGGTCAAGGCATGGTGGCAGCCGTTATTGATCAAGGTGTTGAGCCACATCAAGACTTTCGACTCAGCGATGCCAAAACGGCTGCACTTTCAGAGGATCAAATCAAAGCATTCACTGCAAGTCATGGCTATGGCGATTATGTCAATGAAAAGATCCCATTCTTTTACGATTACACCAATAACGTCAACGAAAATCTAAAATTTGACACGAGTAATCACGGTCAACATCTCGCTGGTATCATCGCTGCCAATGGTCAACCTAGTGATTCAAAGAAATATGTGACTGGGATTGCCCCGGAAGCCCAACTTCTCAGCATGAAAATACTAGGCAAGTCCAGTTCTGACTCACTCAATAATGCCGCGCGGGCCATCTATGATGCAGTGGACTTAGGTGCGAATGCCATCAATATCTCCTTTGGCATGGGCGTTGATATTGATGATCCTACCGCTGAAGGACAGGCAGCCATTAAATTTGCAACCGATCATGGTGTTTTTGTGACAGTAGCTACCGGCAATAATGGTCACGCCGGTGGTATTTACGACAAGTCCGCTTCAAATGGAATCACAACCAGTTATCAGCCTGCCAATGCTTCAACTTTGACGACACCTAGCGCAACGCCATCTGCTATGGCGGTTGCTGCCGGAAACGATGTTCTGGATGCTAAGGCCGCTTTGATATCCGCTTCTTCATGGGGACCAACAGCATCCTACAAATTAAAACCCGATATCACAGCACCTGGTGAAAAAGTTGCCTCTACCTTACTGAATGATGAACTTGGAAAAGTGAGCGGCACTTCACAGGCAAATGCCTATGTTACCGGTGCCAGCTTACTGGTGATGCAAAATCTGAAACGCAGTACAAACTTAACTGGTGCGCAACTCGTGAAGGCAGTGAAACTAGCCTTGATGAATGCCGCTAACCCAATACTCGATATCAATTACCCTGGACAAATCATCTCTCCTCGGCGTCAAGGCGCAGGTCAAATCGATGTTGCAAAAGCTGCAAATTTGACGGTCAGTGCAGAAGGCACCGATGATGCCGGTTCTGTTTCATTACAACAATTCACCGGTAGCAAATCATTCGTCATTACGTTGGAAAATCGCGGTACCGATCAGCAAACGTACACGCTTGATCTTGGCCAACCTGCTACCGAAGTGATTGACACCGCCAACAACAAAACCGTTCATGATCGCACATTGTCTGGTGCCACTCTCACAACTGCTACGCCAACTTTCACGCTTGATGCCGGAGCATCCAAAAAGATCACCTTTACCCTTTCGCTTGATGACACGGTTAAATTAAATCAAGTGGTAGAAGGCTTTATCAAATTCAAAGCCGCCGATGACCGTCAATCCATTTCGGTTCCTTACATGGGATATTACGGTTCCACCAACAATGAGGCCGTGTTCGACAAGCCCACAAACGAAGAAGGCAGTATCTTTAAAGGTGGCTACCTTGTCGATAACAACCACAATCCATTAGGCATTACCGATCCAACATCGCTGAGCGAGCTAGTCAATAACCCAACGAATGGTTTCACTTGGCAAACGATTGGGGCCAAAGTTCAGAACAACAAAGTCGCTTTTTCACCAAATGGCGATGGCATTTCTGACACCATCACCCCCTATGTCTTCACCAAGCAAAATCTTAAACAAGTGATTGCACAGATTTTAGATCAAGATGACAAAGTAATGCGGGTCATTGATCAAGAAACTGACACCACCAAGTCTTTCCTTGAGGTCGGCAGCACTACCAATGCTGATCTTGCCAAATCAATCTCAATGTTTCTGAATCCTGATAAGCTCAAATGGGACGGTCAAGTCTATGATCAAACCACCGGTCAAATGGTGCCTGCAAAGGATGGCATTTACACCTATCGTCTGATCGGTATGACCTATACACCAGGCAAAAATAACATGCAAACCATGAGCTTACCAGTGGCCGTCGATACGATTAAACCGACGCTATCCAATTTGGCTTACTCAGACGGCAAGCTAACGGCTGACTATAGCGACCAAGGCGTGGGTTTCACCGCGTATAGTCAAGCCAAACTCACCATTGGTTCCGCAACCTATGGCATTCCTTTAAATCACGACAACAAAGCAACTTCAGGCACAATCAATTATCAACTGAACGATGATCAACTTGCCAATCTGAAGACGGGTGAGGGTAAGGTAACTTTGACAATCACTGATGCCGCGGGCAACAGTGATCAAGGCAGCATTAAGGCCGTTGTCGGAGAAAACAAAACCATTGAGTCCAATTTTATTTGGCCGCAAGTTCGTTGGTCAATGCCTGACACCAAAGGAAATTTGACGCGATCTGATGGACGTTATCAAGCTTTGACTAAAGACATCACCTTTACAGCCCAGGCAATGGTACCAAAAGGGCAAGACTATATTGTCACTGCCACAGATTACGTGAGTGACCGTCAATACATTGGCACGCTCGATAAAGCCACAGGTATTGTTACCTTCAATATTGATGCTACCGGTCAACCGTATGCTAACCTGACTATCTCAGCATTTGCTAGAGATGACTTTGGGGAGTTCATCAAATCACCTAAAACAGAGGACTTCATCATTTTCATCAAGAAGAACGCCGCTGCATACTCAAACGCAAAAACCCAGACGAAACCGTTTGCTGACGAAGCCACCGCCATAAAAGGCGCTAAGTTCTTTTCTGGTGCTGCCCACCTGACAGGACGTTCACCTCTAACTAGCACAAAAGGAAAAATGATCAACGGCATTGCATTTCTTGACCTGAACAACAACAAACGAACATTGGTAGGCATTGACAGCGCCAGCACTTTCTACGACGCCAAGCTTAAGACCCTCACGCTTCGTGGCAAGGCATCTGATCCGAAAAACAGTAAGTTACGCATTTTTGTCACCCCGAGACAAAATGATCCTCAAAATGAAGTGACGTTTGCAGCAGATGGTTCCTTCAGTATGACCATGCCATGCAACCCGACTGAGGAGCGGAATATTGGCTATGTCCTCACAACTCTCGATAAAGACGGTAAAGAGAAGACCAATGGCGGCTTCCTGTTGCTTTATATGGATACAACCTTGCCGACACTGGAGCTTTCAGATGCTGATTCAATGAAAATTGACGATGATGGAACCTACCTTGTCACCACGGACGCTGACACTTTTTCAATTAAGGGGAGTGTGACTGACAATATCGGCGGCTATCGTTTGTATAGCAATGGTAACAACATCTTCACGCAGCAAAGTCTGGCGGGTTTCAATGCACATCAATCTTCGGCCGCGCCGAATCAACTTACAAACGGGTACAACCCATATGGTGCAGCATCGTTTGACGAAACCTATCAATTAACCGATGGCCTCAATATCATTACCCTGCAGGCAGTTGATCAAGTTGGCAACACGGTAACGAAAACGTTCAACGTCACTAAGACACCAAAACTTCTCAAGGAAGAATCCTTGGATGAACTAGAAATTACTCCTGAACAAGAAGATCAAACACCCAAGAATAATGCAGGTGAAGCACCGGTCACAACATCATCCAGCGATGAAAAAACTGAGGTGACGCCAAGCACCGAGCCAACGATGGTCAATCCGGAAGACAGCAAGGTTGAAACAAGTGACCCCGTTGTCGAAATAGATACATCAAAGGAAGCTCAAAGTGACGGAAACGGTGACACGGCAACAAACACACCAGCATCAGTAACAACAGGTGTTGATGAAAATCCAGTTGATAACAGTCCTAATGCAACCACAACGATGCCGAATCACGCTAAGGGCGTTGATTCTGACGCCGAAGCCACTGAAGCAATAAACACCAAAGACAACACACCAGGAACCGCTGCCCCAACTAGCACTGATCTGGCGACGAACAAAGAGAGCCCCACTAAGTCGGAAGTTGATCCAACAGCGACCTCACTACCTGACAGTCAAGTAGTTGAGACCGCAACAGAAACCACAGTCAATGAGGACAAAGACAATAAAACTGATGACGACGAACCAACTGTCACAAACCTCACGACAAGCAAAGATAGTGCTATTCAACCTAAATCCGATCCAGCCGCAAGTTTGCAAAGTAACGACAAAGCTGTTGAAGCGGCCATAGAAAACGATAAAATTGCTGAAAAAGAAGGTCATCAATCCGCCAACACCCAACCGGCTATCACTGATGTAACGACTGACAAAAATAGTGCCGTTAAGCCAGAAATCGATTCAGCTGCAAGTTCGCAAAGTAACGACAAAGCTGTTGAAGCAGCCATGGAAGATAGCAAAGCCGAAAATGATAAAGGCAGTAAATCTGATTCTGCTGAAACGAATATCGCCCCGACCATGGCCAAAAACAGTGGTGTAAAGTCCGAAATAGATTTAACAGCCATCGCGCCACGTGATAACACGGCGGCATCTTCTGGGACTGCAACGGAAAATGCCGATGTCAAAGATGATAAGGGTAATAAAACCGATACTGTTGAATCAGCTGTTACTGACACAGAAGATGACAATGAAGGTACCGTTAAATCAGAAATTGAATCAGTGGCAACCACGCCAAGCAGCAACACGGCCACAGCCACTGAAATAACAAAGGAAAACACACCAACCGAAGATGAAAAAGACAATCAAGTCAATGTGGTTGAAACAACGGACACTCATCCGAAACCGATTAAAGATCGTGCCACTAAGTCAGAAATTGAATCAGTGGCAACCGCGCCAAGTAAAACCGAGGTCGGTGAAACAGTCGCGGAAGACGCCAAAGGTGAACATGATAAAAGTAACAAATCCGATGATGTCGAACCAACCGTTTCAGACCGAAAAACAGACGAAGATCGTGCCATTAAGTCAGAATCAAACGCATCAGCAATCACACCAAACGAAGACAACATCGATGAAACAACCGTGGAAGAGGCTAAAGCCGAAGACAATCGAGAGGCTGCAGCTGGTACCATTGCAACAGTTGCCGCAGACCCGAAGGCAAGCGAAGATAATTCCGTTAAGTCGGAAATGGACGCAACGACAATCGCATCAATTGATAACAAGGCCATTGAAACGGTCACGGAAACTACCGGAGTCGAAAAAGTCGAAAGCCATAAGTCCACTGATACCGAGTCACCTGTCACTGACCCAGCAATTGACAAAGATCGTGCCGTTAATTCCGACATCACGCCAGCGACAGCCTCACCAACTGCTGACAAAGAGCCGAAAGCCACAACGGAAAGCGTCGATGTCGAAAACACCGAGAGCCATCACCCCGATATCGCGGAAACATCCGTCAGTGACTCACAGGCTGGCAAAGATTCTGCTGCTGAGTCCAAAATTGATCCAAAGGCAACCCCATCAAGTGACAACACAACCACTGGATCAACGGTCGAAACACTCACAACGGGAAGTGAGCAAAACAGCCAAATCGACACCTCGAAAACAACCGTGACACCAGCAACTGACGACAAGAAGTTTTCGTCTGAGACCATCGCACCGGCTAAAACAAGCGACGATACAGCGGAGTTCGGCACTGCAACGACAACATCTGGCCAAAACACACTGACTAAAACTGAAGTCGAGAGCTCAAACCATGCAACCAATCACCCTAACACCACGGATTCGTCAACAGACGCAACATTGCAACCCGACGAACCTACTATTTCGATTGAAGCAACTAAACCAACGCCTTCAACCGAAGACAATCCCGTCCAACCGAACGTTGATCAAAAAGTGATCGACCAAAAGTCGGACAAAGATAACCAGGATAATCCGACTGCTATCGAGAAAAATCCGAAATCCAAAGTGACTGATGACGAGGAAACCATCAGCAAGACGCATCAAAAAGATCCGAAATCTAATATAGTTGAAAAAGAGGATGACACAATCCTTGTTGTTCAAAAAGGTCTCAAAGCAAAAACTGTTAAGGATGCGGAACCCGCCTCGCCTTTGGATCAAAAAACGTCGGCTCTCAAACAAAAAGAGTCAAAAGAAAAAGCACTGGCAAAATCAGTCCATTCAACTAAAGCAGCTGCCAAAGCCCTACCACCAATGGGAATGCAAAACAGTCATTGGTTGCAAGCTCTAGGCATCGCCCTCCTTGGTATGGTCTTTGCGCTAAGCATCGGCCTGACGAGCAAAAAGAAACATGAAAAAACTAATTGCAACTAATCAGCCAGTTAGCAGCATCAGGACAAATCACCGAATCAACAAACACTAACAAAGAGCTTCATGCCAGCAGCAACCGGCATGAAGCTCTTTGCTTGTCTATCGCACAATTTCCAATCGCCGCCTTACCACCACTAATCTCCAGCACTAAAGCACCAACTAGCTGTCAAACTTTTCCCTGTCATCCCCGAACCGGTCGACTTTTCAAACTCAGAAAACTGATCGCTAAAAATAGTCCAGCTAGCAGCATCTGAATCCAGTTGTCAGACACTGCCCGATGACGCATGAACGTCATGATATTCACCGCGCCTAAATAGCGATAACCGATACACAATGCAAAATACGCTGTTGGCAAGAGATACGCGACTGCCAGCGATCGCGATAAGCTGTAACTCAAAACCGTGATGCTCCCAACTAAAAAAATTTTGACGACAAAGTCGAACCAAAGTATGAGCAGATTGACCCCAACATTCAAAAAAGCATAAACGCCGATCAATACTGTGGCCAGCATCGCCAGTACCACCGCATACCAAATGAATCGCAACAGATAAAGCCACCAGAGTTGCGTTTGCTTGCTATTAATGACTGCGCCAATCTCGACCGTTTGTTCTGGTAAAAACAGACTGCCAAAAGCAAAAATGGTCAGCAGTGGCAGAAACAACTCGCCCGGCATGGCAGCCTGCGCTAAGTTGCTTGGCGTCATCGTAAAAACAACCGGCATGAGCAGGCCACACCCAAGCACGATCAAACTAGTGCTGCACTCGTTGGCTTTGAGTTCTAACCCGACCAAGCGTTTCAAAGTTGATGGCATGAAATTTTCCTCCTCGTTGAAGATTTAACAACACCACAGCTAAGCAAATAAAACCAATGGCGAGCGCGGCATAGGTTAACCGATTAAACAGTAATTCTGGTAGATGAGCCTCATAGTAGGCAACGTTATGCAGTGAATTATGTCGCGGTATCAGCAACCAGCCATAATTGCCAGCAACTTGCCGCGCACCAATCATCATCGTGCTCAACCACCAACCAATCTGCACCACGAATCCGAGAAAATTGCCAAAAAGCGCATCACTTAAAAAGCCCACTGCGCTGCTAGCCATCACTGTTGGCAATAACCACAGTCCGGTCATTTTGAAGAACGCGAGATAATCGATTTGATACCCTTGATAATGCAGAGCGATTTGAATGGTTAAGACGATTCCCATCAAAAAAATCGGCATCAAAAGTGTCACGAGACTTGCTAAGTATCGACTGCCTACTAGTCGCCAAGTACTGGTCATTTTCGATTGCAGATGGATTGAAGTCAATATTTGAGACAGATTTTAAGAGACATTCAGAACCGCGTTTACCTTCCACAGCTCAAATAAATCATTAATTGCGATTAATAACTTATTTGAACCCTGGAAAGCATTAAGTC